>Ga0214921_10000074_pt1 | contig 177287 bp, 150 predicted proteins | sample LL1505_MetaG_FD_177992 | JGI IMG/M metagenome (GOLD analysis project Ga0214921, IMG submission 177992) | Freshwater microbial communities from Lake Lanier, Atlanta, Georgia, United States - LL-1505 | ecosystem: Environmental > Aquatic > Freshwater > Lake | place: USA: Georgia | collected... | reverse complement strand
GCATCATCAGCAAACGGTGATAAGCTCGTTGCTGTTGTTTGTAGTGATGGTAAAATCTATACAGCAAATTCATCTGGTCCATGGGAGCTTAAGTTAAATATTATTGGACCATCTGGTAATGGAGGTGGTTCTGCTGGAACTACAGGAGATACAGGTGATATAGGTGCCGCTGGTGATACAGGTGCCACGGGAGACACAGGAGACACAGGCAACACAGGTGCCACTGGAGATACTGGTTATCCAGGCGACACTGGAGATACTGGGCCAGCTGGTGAAACTGGATATACTGGAGACGCTGGTATTAGAGGAACCCAATTCTTATCAGGATATGGTCCACCACCAGAAGGAGTTGGATACCCAGGTGATTTCTATATTGACTTGAGCTCTGGTATTTTGTATGGCCCCCATGTCTAAAGGAAAAAATTGCAAAATTAAGAATATAAAAAACTACATCAGTTTTTGATATAGTTTTCTATATTATAGATTAGAATGTCATCACCTTGGCCTCTTGCTTTTAGTATGATAGGTGCTTCCGGTTCAACTGGAGACACTGGTTATGCTGGCGACACTGGCGCTGAGGGCGCAACTGGCTACACTGGAACACCAGGGGTTAATGCTATCGGCACGACCGCAACTTGGATTTCAAGTGAGAGCCCTGAAACTCCTGGGCACTTTTTCTATAATAACATGTATTATGCACACATTGATATCAATCCTGTTGACGCAAATGGAAATGATCAAACTAGTATGCTTAATAGCATTATTGGAATTGTCGAATCTGGATTGACAGCAGTTCTTACTTTGGTAAGTGGTTCTCAAATATCTTCTTTTCAGGTTTCATCTGGAAGTCAAGGTGTAGATTATTTTACTTTTGGAGGCATTGCAATTCAAATGGAAGATAGTGTATCAGGTCCTCTTCCATATGTAATTTCCTATAATATCAGTGGCACTAAAGGTGATGCTGGAGCAACTGGAGCAACTGGGATTCAAGGGGATACTGGTACGCGTGGCTCTCAGATCATTTATGGATCATCGGCTCCTACAGCAAATATCGGTGAAGTAAATGATACTTATATAGATGACTCAGGGGATGTATATTTGAAAACTTCTTCAGAGAGTTCTACTGACATAACGTTTACAGCACGTGAAACTAATCGTGCATGGCTCTCTGTAGCATCATCAGCAGATGGTAGAAAGCTTGTTGCGGCTGTTCAAAATGGTCTAATTTACACATCTGTGAACTCTGGGCTAACCTGGACACCACGTGAAAGCAATCGTAATTGGACATCAGTTGCATCATCAGCTGATGGTAGCAAACTTGTTGCAGTTGTTGCCTTTGGTCAAATCTATACATCTAGAGACTCTGGAGTATCATGGACAGCGCGTGAAACTAATCGTGTATGGACATCCGTCGCATCATCAGCAAACGGTGATAAGCTTGTTGCTGTTGTTCCTGGAGGTCGAATTTACACATCAGTTGACGCTGGATTAAACTGGACAGAGCGTCTGAGTGATATTTTGCAGTGGTATTCAGTTGCATCATCAGCAGATGGTAGCAAACTTGTTGCTGTAGCTTCTCAAATTTACACTTCTACAGATTCTGGGCAAACCTGGACACCACGTGACAGCAGTCGTCAATGGTATTCTGTGGCATCGTCAGCAGATGGTAGAAAGCTTGTTGCAGTTGTTAATGGAGGTCAAATTTATACATCTACAGATTCTGGACTAAACTGGGAAGCCCGTGATACTAGTCGCACTTGGCAGTATGTTGCATCATCGGCAGATGGTACTAAGCTTGTCGCTCTTATTGGCAGTGGTCAAATTTTTACAACAACAGATTCTGGGGTAACTTGGACAGCAAGCGGTAGTACACGTAATTGGAAATCTGTAGCATTATCTGCCGATGCTAGCAAACTCGTTGCACTTGTTTATGGTGGTCAAATCTATACAGCAAATTCATCTGGTCCATGGGAACTTAAGTTAAATATTACTGGCTTATCTTCTATTGGCGACATCGGCGATCAGGGCGCAACTGGTGAAACAGGCACAACTGGTGATACTGGTGATGCAGGCACAACTGGTGATACTGGAGAAACAGGAGAAACAGGAGAAACAGGAGAAACAGGAGAAACAGGAGACACAGGTGATGCAGGCACTACTGGTGATACTGGAGATGCAGGAACCACTGGAGACACAGGCGATGCAGGCACTACTGGTGATACTGGAGATGCAGGAACCACTGGAGACACAGGCGATGCAGGCACTACTGGTGATACTGGAGATGCAGGAACCACTGGAGACACAGGCGATGCAGGCACTACTGGTGATACTGGTGATACTGGTGATACTGGTGATGCGGGCACAACTGGTGACACAGGTGATACAGGTGCCCAAGGCACTACTGGTGATACAGGTGATGCAGGTGCCCAAGGCAATACTGGTGATACAGGAGACACTGGAGATGCAGGGAATACAGGAGACACAGGTGCCCAAGGTGCCCCAGGTAGCCCAGGAGAAACAGGATCCACAGGAGCAAGTGCACCTAGTTTATTTATTTTCTCACCCACTTATGGAAATCCTATAATTTTAAATAATTCTACTATTATATTAAATCTGGATTCCGTGGATGGAACAAATTATTATGGTATATCTGCAACTGGTTTATTTTTATCATGTAATATGCCTTCTATTAATTTTTCTGATTTTAATAATGGTTCAAGTGATGGACTACTTCTAGGATTTCGTTCAAGTGATGGCATTCGAATTGATATGGCTATTCTCAATGGTTATATTAGAATGCATTATAAAGGTGGCGTATTTAGCGAAATACGTCCATATGACGGAAATCCTCATTTATTATCAGTTCATATATACAAATCTACAGTTGTCTATTGTATTGATGGGAGTGTAGCTGGAAAAGGAGAGTGCGATGCAGATAAATTATGGACACCTATGTTTGAAATGGATGTAGGTAAAGTTCTTTCACAGTCTTATACTATTACAAATATAATAGCAACAACAAGTGGTGCCCAGGGTGAAATAGGTGATACTGGAGATACAGGCACTTCAGGTGATACTGGTTTTACTGGAGATACAGGTGATACTGGAGATGCAGGGGCCCAAGGTGAAACTGGTTTTACTGGAGATACAGGTGATACTGGAGATGCAGGAACCACAGGTCATACTGGAGATACTGGTTTTACTGGTCATGCAGGTGCAACTGGTGATGCAGGCACTACAGGTGATACTGGTGCCCAAGGATCAGGATTTATATTCAGAGGTCCCTATAATTCTGCAACAACCTACAAAGTAAATGATATCTATTTCCTAAATGGATCATCCTATATAGTTACTTCTATAGCCCCTGGTATTACAACTGAACTATATGTTTCTACTATTGCTGGCCAAGCTGGAATATCTGGATATGATAATGATATCGGGTTAACTGCGACTTTTTCTGGTCCCAGCGGACTTACATTTGATTCTTCAGGGAATTTATATGTAGCAGATTCTAATAATAATCTAATTCGTAAACTCACGCCTTATGGTATTAATGGCTATATAGTTTCTACAATTGCTGGGACTGGAATATTTGGATATAGATTTGGATCTGGTTCAGCGGCATATTCTGATGGACCTGGTTCAACTGCAACAATCTCTAGACCACGTGGAATTACAATTGATTCAATTGGAAACTTGTATGTGATTGATGATGGTAATAATACAATTCGTAAGCTTGTTCCAGGCTCTGGTGGCTACACTGTCTCTACAATCGCAGGTCGACCATACAATTCTGGTGAACAGTATGAGTTCCCTTATGCAGATGGCCCTGGTTCAACTGCAACATTTCTTTATCCAACGGAACTTACAATTGATTCAAGTGGAAATTTATATGTGGCTGATAGTGGGAATAACCTAATTCGTAAACTTGTTCCAGGGCCTAGTGGTTATACAGTTTCTACAATCGCTGGACAAGCAGCAGTAGCAGGTTCAGATGATGGCACTGGTTCAACTGCAACATTTAATTCTCCAAGTGGAATTACAATTGATTTAACTGGAAATTTATATGTGGCTGATAGTGGGAATAACCTAATTCGTAAACTTGTTTCAGGCTCTAGTGGCTATACTGTTTCTACTATTGCTGGTACTAATGGATCAGGCTATATAAATGGTCCTGGTTTAACTGCGAAATTTTTTTATCCACTTGGAATTACAATTGATTCAAGTGGAAACTTGTATGTGATTGATCTTTTTAATAAGGTAATTCGTAAGCTTGTCCCAGGCGCTAATGGCTATACTGTTTCTACTATTGCAGGAGATAGAACAACTGGTTATTTAGATGGACCTGTATTAACTTCTAAACTTAACATTTCTTCATATTCAGCAATTACAACTCATTCAAGTGGGAATATATATTTTTCTGATAGTAATAATCATATAATTCGTTCTATAGAACATCGTATCGTAGGTGACATTATTCCAGGACCCCCTCCATCAAGTCTATTCGCAAGTGGAGGATTAACTGGGACTGCTGGCTTTACAGGGAATACTGGAGAAACAGGAGATACTGGTGCCCAAGGTGCCCCAGGTAGCCCAGGAGAAACAGGATCCACAGGAGCAAGTGCACCTAGTTTATTTATTTTCTCACCCACTTATGGAACTCCGATAATTCTAAATAATTCTACTATTATATTAAACCTTGACGGGGTGAATGGAACTAATTATTATGGTATATCTGCAACTGGCTTGTTTTTATCATGTAATATGCCTTCTATTAATTTTTCTGATTTTAATAATGGTTCAAGTGATGGACTACTTCTAGGATTTCGTTCAAGTGATGGCATTCGAATTGATATGGCTATTCTCAATGGTTATATTAGAATGCATTATAAAGGTGGCGTATTTAGCGAAATACGTCCATATGACGGAAATCCTCATTTATTATCAGTTCATATATACAAATCTACAGTTGTCTATTGTATTGATGGGAGTGTAGCTGGAAAAGGAGAGTGTGATGCAGATAAATTATGGACACCTATGTTTGAAATGGATGTAGGTAAAGTTCTTTCGCAATCTTACACTATTACAAATATAATAGCAACAACAAGTGGTGCCCAGGGTGAAATAGGAGACACAGGTGATGCAGGCACTACTGGTGATACTGGTGATGCAGGCATTACAGGTGATACAGGTGATACTGGAGATGCAGGAACCACAGGTGATACTGGAGATGCAGGAACCACAGGTGATACTGGAGATGCAGGAACCACAGGTGATACTGGTGATACTGGAGCCCAAGGTGATACAGGAATTACAGGTGATACTGGTGATGCAGGTGCCACAGGTGATACTGGTGAAACTGGAGGCCAAGGTGAACCTGGAGATGCAGGAACCACAGGTGATACTGGTGATACTGGAGCCCAAGGTGATACAGGAATTACAGGTGATACTGGTGATGCAGGCACTACAGGAGACACTGGTGATGCAGGCACTACAGGAGAAACTGGGGAAACTGGGCCAACTGGAGAAACAGGAGAAACAGGGGAAACTGGAGACACTGGTGATGCAGGCACTACAGGAGAAACAGGAGACACTGGTGATGCAGGAACTACAGGAGACACAGGAGAAACTGGAGACACTGGTGATGCAGGCACTACTGGAGACACTGGTGATGCAGGAACTACAGGAGACACTGGTGATGTAGGAACTACAGGTGATACTGGAGATGCAGGCACTACAGGAGAAACTGGAGACACAGGAGAAACTGGAGACACTGGTGATGCAGGCACTACAGGAGAAACAGGAGAAACTGGAGAAACAGGTGTTCCAGGATCCCTAATACTATACGGATCATCGGCACCTACAGCAGAAATTGGTTCATTACATGACACTTATATTGATGCTTCAGGAAATGTATATTCAAAAGAAAATTCTATAGGTGCTTGGACACCTCGTGATAGTAATCGTTATTGGAGCTCAGTCGCATCATCAGCGGATGGAATTAATCTTGTTGCTTGTGTATATGATGGTCAAATCTACACCTCTGTGGATTCTGGGGTAAGCTGGACAGCCCGTGAGAGTAATCGTTATTGGTATTCTGTTGCATCATCAGCGGATGGTACCAAGCTCGTTGCTGTTGCTAATGGTCAAATCTACACCTCTGTGGATTCTGGTGTAAGCTGGACACCCCGTGAGAGTAATCGTGATTGGTATTCCGTTGCATCATCCGCAGATGGAACTAAGCTTGTTGCTGTTGTTCAACCTGGTCAAATCTACACCTCTGTTGACTCTGGAGTAACCTGGACAGCCCGTGATAGTAATCGTTATTGGACCTCAGTCGCATCATCAGCGGATGGTACCAAGCTCGTTGCTGTTGCTAGTGGTGTTTTTAGTGGTGATAACATCTACACCTCTGTGGATTCTGGGGTAAGCTGGACAGCCCATGAGACTGCTCGTAATTGGATATCTGTTGCATCATCGGCTGACGGTAGCAAGCTTGTTGCTTGTGTATATAGTGGTGGTGGTCAAATCTACACCTCTGTGGATTCTGGGGTAAACTGGACACCCCGTGAGAGTAATCGTTATTGGTATTCTGTTGCATCATCAGCGGATGGTACCAAGCTCGTTGCTGTTGTTAGTGGTGGTCAAATCTACACATCTGATGACTCTGGGCTAAGCTGGACAGCCAGTGAGAGTAATCGTAGTTGGACGTCAGTTGCATCATCCGCCGATGGTAACAAGCTTGTTGCTATGGAGACTACTAATGAAGCTGATGGTGGTAAAATCTATACCATTAATTATACAGGGTGGGAGCTTAAGTTAAATATCATTGGACCGAGTGGTAGTGGAGGTGGTTCTGCTGGAACTACAGGAGATACTGGTGATACAGGAGAAACTGGAGACACTGGAGATACTGGTGATGCAGGCACTACAGGAGAAACTGGTGACACTGGTGATGCAGGCACTACAGGAGAAACTGGAGACACTGGTGATGCAGGCACTACAGGAGAAACTGGTGACACTGGTGATGCAGGCACTACAGGAGAAACAGGAGAAACTGGAGACACTGGAGACACTGGGCCAACAGGAGAAACAGGAGAAACAGGGCCAACTGGAGAAACAGGAGAAACAGGGGAAACTGGCCCAACAGGAGAAACAGGAGAAACAGGAGATACTGGTTCCCCAGGGACAACAGGAGACACTGGTATACGTGGCTCTCAAATTCTATATGGCTTATCTGCTCCTACATCAAACATCGGCGAAGTAAATGACACTTATATAGATGGATCAGGCAACGTATATTTAAAAAATTCAGGGTCTAATTTGTTAACATGGACACCTCGTGATAGTGATCGTGGTTGGACTTCAGTCGCATCATCTGCTGATGGCGTGAAGCTTGTTGCTTGTGTTTTTAACGGAAAAATCTACACTTCCACCGATTCTGGAATAACCTGGACAGAACGCGATAGTGATCGTCATTGGATTTCTGTGGCATCATCTACTGATGGCGTGAAGCTTGTTGCTTGTGACTATGGTGGTCAAATCTACACCTCAACAGACTCTGGGGTATCATGGACAGCACGTGAGAGTGATCGTGGTTGGACTTCAGTCGCATCATCTGCTGATGGTAACAACCTTGTTGCTCTTGTAAATGCCGGTCAAATCTACACTTCCACAGATACTGGAGCATCATGGACAGCACGTGATAGTAATCGTGATTGGAGATCAGTTGCATCATCAGCAAACGGTGATAAGCTTGTTGCTTGTGTTACTATTGGTTCTGACCTAGTTAATGGAGGTCAAATCTACACCTCTACAGACTTTGGAGTATCATGGACACCTCGTGATAGTGATCGTTATTGGAGATCAGTTGCATCATCCGCTGATGGTGTAAAGCTTGTTGCTGTTGTTAATGGAGGTCAAATTTATACGTCAATAGATTCTGGACTAATCTGGACACCACGTGAATCAGATCGTCATTGGAGATCAGTTGCATCATCTGCTGATGGTAGCAAGCTTGTTGCTTGTGTATATATTAGTATTAGTGGTTATACTGGTGGTCAAATATACACCTCTGGGGACTTTGGAGTATCATGGACACCTAGTGATAGTGATCGTTATTGGACGTCAGTTGCATCATCCGCCGATGGTAACAAGCTTGTTGCTATTGAAGATGGTGATGGAAGTGGTGGTAAAATCTATACCAGTATTTATAACAATTCATCTGGTCCATGGGAGCTTAAGTTAAATATTATTGGACCATCTGGTAATGGAGGTGGTTCTGCTGGAACTACAGGAGATACTGGTGATACAGGGGTAACTGGAGAAACTGGAGGCCAAGGTGAACCAGGAGAAACTGGAGAAACTGGAGAAACTGGAGACACTGGATCCCCAGGGACAACAGGAGACACTGGTCTAGGCTTTAATTTCAGAGGCCAATACAATAGCACGACTTCATATAGTTTGAATGATGTAGTCTTAAATAATGATGCAGCTCAAGCTGAAACTAGCACGATTGCTGGAACTGCAGATAATAATATATATGTATGCATTTCATCTATTCCAGTATCAAATGCTGCTCCAAATTCACCCGAATCAATTGGTTCTTGGTCTCTCTTTCTTCCAGGTGGTTCTGGATCTACAAATGGGGGAATAACAGGAGAAACTGGTTCCCCAGGGACAACAGGAGATACTGGTGAAGGGATTACTGGTGGAACAGGAGATACTGGTGTAACTGGTTCCCCAGGGACAACAGGAGATACTGGCGACACGGGTCCTATGGGACCAGCTTCACTCATTACTGGACCTCAGCCTCCATCTACGTTTGTAGCAAATGCAGTAGACGGTCAACATTACATAGATACAAATTCTAAGATTTTATATAAATATACATCTAATAATTCATCAATTGTCTCAACCGTCTATTCATCTGTAAATCCATATGGCATTATAACAGATTCAAGTGGCAATATATACTATTGCAATTCTAGTGGATTTATATATAAAAATGAGACTATCATTGCAGGTCTAAATACAGAAACATACACTGGAACTGGTGGAATTGCTACTGATATAAATATAGGGCTACCCATAGGTATTGCAAGGGATACTCTTGGAAATATATATTTTACAGACCAGCAATATCACACTGTATCTAAGATTAATACTTCTGGAATTCTAACTATAATAGCAGGGACTGGTATAGGTACTTTTAACGAATTAGCTGGGGTTGCAACATCTATAGATTTATCTACCCCCATGGCTATAGTAATTGATGCATCTGGAACCTTGTATTTTACCGATTCTAATAATCATATTATACGCAAACTCTATAAAGATTCGTTAGGTGTCTGGCAAATTGAAACTCTGGCTGGAGGAAATGGTGGTAATGGAGCAGGGAATGCAGATGGTTATGGGTTATCTGCATTATTTTATGGACCTAAGGGATTAACACTCGATAATTCTGGTAATTTATTTATAATGGATACTTTCAATAATTCCATTAGGAAACTAGTAATCTCTACAGGGCAAGTATCAACCGTTGTAAAATCAAGTCCTCAAGTAAATTTTCTTTTCAATGGAAATTTCGGCTCTATTACATCTGATAATTCTAGATACTTGTATTTTACAGATTTTGGAAATAATTGCATATGGAAATTTGATTTAATAACAAGAGTCTGCGTAATATTTTCTGGTGCCTTAGGCGCTGGATATGTTGATGCTCCAGCATCATCTGCTAGATTCTATGGACCACTTGGTATTACGTATTTTTATAACAGCCTCTATATATCTGATGTATATAATGGGTTAATTCGTAAGATAGATATAAATATAGATAGTGCAGCAGATTGGGTAGAGATATTACCATTTAATAATACAAACTCTTCTACACCAAGTTTAATATCAGGCACCATACCCCCTAACAATTCAATCGGAAATCAAGTTCAAGGTCAATATTATATTAATACAACTACGAAATACTTATATCAATATGTATCTAATACCGCCTCCCTTGTTTCTACACCATATCAAGGCCCTACAAGCACAATCGCATATCCATCAGGTATTACATCAGATACAAGTGGCAATCTATACTTTTGTTCCTACAATAATGGCACTGTATATAAAATTAATAAATCAAGTCCAAATACTCTAATTAAAATCGCAGGAGGAAATGGATATGACTATACTGGTGATGGAGGTCTTGCTGTAAATGCAGCTATGTATAGACCATTAGGAATAGCAGTTGACGCAAACAGGAATGTCTATGTTAGCGACAGCACTGCAAATACTATAAGAATGATAAATACGTCTGGAATTATAACTACAATTGCGGGTCTGCTTAATAGTAGTGGAATTCCTACAAGTGGTTCATTCCGATTAAATGGCCCTGCTTTATCTACACCATTATCAAATCCATCTGCAATTAAATCTGATAGCAGTGGTAATTTATATTTTAGTGATACTAATTATAATGTAATTCGTAAACTTTATAAGGATTCATCTAACGTATGGCAAATTCAAACAATCGCAGGAGGAAATAGATCAAATCAAGGTGGATTTTTAGATGGATATGGTCTGAATGCATTATTTTCTGGACCAACGGGTCTTACATTTGATACATCTGGTAATTTATTTATATTAAATACTGATTCCAATAATCATTCTCTAAGGCAATTGAATTTAGCAACAGGGAGAGTTAGAACAATTGCTAAAAAGAATGGAACAGGATATCCATATGGATCAGGAGCAAATGCAACTTTCACGTTAGATAAATATAATGATATAGTATATGATGGATCTGGAAATCTATATTTCTCCGATACTACTAGTAATATTTGGCAATTTAATCTAACAACTGGCGACTGCGTTGTATATTCTGGAAGCCCTGGTTATGGATATAAAGATGGTGCCGCGTCATCTGCACAATTCTATCATGCAGGAGGCCTTGTTATATATAATAAAATAGTGTATTTTACAGATGTATACAATAATAAAATTAGAAATCTAATATTTTCTACTGGGACTGATTGGGTTAAAATATTGGATTTATCTTCAGAACAATCTCTATCGAACTTATTATTTACTGGAATTACTCCTCCTACAGTTTCAATTGGCAATCAAGTTAATTCACAGTACTACATCGATACTGCTGGAAAAGCCTTATATGAATATTCATTAAACAATGGGTCTAGTGTCACAACAATCGTAAATACGAATGGCATGGGTATAACTTCAGATTCATCTGGTAATGTCTACATAGCTGCATGGAACAGTAGCAGAATATTAAAAGAAACAAGTGGTTCTATTACTGTATTGGCAGGAACTGGGGAGTATGGATATAGTGGAGACGGTGGTCCTGCAATAGATGCCCAACTAGGGGTTGTAAAAGGAATTACTAGAGATTCCTTAGGCAACATATATTTTACAGATTGGGATTATGGAACTGTAAGAATGATTGATACTAATGGTGTTATATCTACAATTGCTGGAAATTTTGATACAAGTGGTAATCTAACTATAAGTGGCCCAACAAATCAATATGCAGGCACTGCATTAACCACTGCTTTATATAATCCTTCTCAAATTACATGTGATTCAAGTGGCAATCTATACTTATGTGATTTTAACAATAATATGATACGCAAGTTATATAAGGATGTATCTAATGTATGGCAGATTTCAACTGTTGCTGGAATTGGTAATGGGCAGTATCTTACTATACAAGATGGATATGGTATTAGTGCTAATTTCTATGGCCCATCTGGCTTAACCCTCGATACATCTGGTAATCTATATGTCATTGATGTATACCACAATGCTTTAAGAAAGATTGTTCTTTCTACAGGACAAGTTACAACGATTGCACAGTCAAATGGAACAGGTTATTTAACAGGAAACGGATCAAATGTGAATTTTCTTTTTAATTATTTTAATAATATAACATATTCATCTGGATTTTTGTATTTTACCGATTCAGGCAACCATTGTGTCTGGCAGTTTAATTTGTTATCTGGTGCATGTAATATACAGGCAGGAACTAAGGTGTCTGGATTTCTTGACGGTCCTGCGTCAACTGCCCAGTTTTATAATCCAGCAGGTATTACTTATTTCAATAATTCATTGTTTATTCAAGATTATAGTAATCAGAGACTTCGCCAGTTTACAGTGAACTCAGGGGCAGATTGGGTAAAAGTAATGGATTTTACATCAGGGGCAGGAGGGTCTGGAGGTTCTACAGGTTCTACAGGAGATACTGGTTTCACAGGTTTCACAGGTGAAACAGGAGATACTGGAGATACTGGTGCCACAGGTGCCACAGGTGATCCAGGTTCCACTGGTTCTACTGGTATTGGAGTCCCTCCACTTGGTCAAGCTGGTCAAGTTCTAGCTAAATTCAGTAATGCTGATTATGATACTTATTGGACTGATCAATCTGGAGGTGGAGGTGGAGGAGGTTCTATTGGAGATACTGGTGCCACTGGTGAAACAGGAGATACTGGTGCCACTGGTGAAACAGGAGATACTGGTGCCACTGGTGAAACAGGAGATACTGGAGACACTGGTGATGCAGGTACCACGGGAGATACAGGTGCCACAGGTGATCCAGGTTCCACTGGTTCTACTGGTATTGGAGTCCCTCCACTTGGTCAAGCTGGTCAAGTTCTAGCTAAATTCAGTAATGCTGATTATGATACTTATTGGACCGATCAATCTGGAGGTGGTGGTGGTGGTTCTACTGGTGATACTGGTGCCACTGGAGATACTGGTGAAACTGGAGGCCAAGGTGAACCAGGGGAAACAGGAGATACTGGAGATGCAGGTGCCACAGGTGCCACAGGTGATGCAGGTTCCACTGGTTCTACTGGTATTGGAGTCCCTCCACTTGGTCAAGCTGGTCAAGTTCTAGCTAAATTCAGTAATGCTGACTATGATACTTATTGGACCGATCAATCTGGAGGTGGTGGTTCTACTGGTGAAACTGGTGAAACTGGAGGCCAAGGTGAACCAGGGGAAACAGGAGATACTGGAGATGCAGGTGCCACAGGTGCGACTGGCACCCAAGGCAGTGCAGGTTCCACTGGTTCTACTGGTATTGGAGTCCCTCCACTTGGTCAACTTGGTCAAGTTCTAGCTAAATTCAGTAATGCTGACTATGATACTTATTGGACTGATCAATCTGGAGGTAGTGGAAGTGGAACCCAGATATATTCTGGAACTACAACTAATAACCTTTCAGGAAACAATGGGGATTATTTTATAAATACATCTTCTGGAATTTTGTATAAATACGGAATGCAACCACGTCGTCCTGGGGATAGTGTTACTACGTATGCAGGTAACGGAGTATACGGAAATACAAATGGTAACTTGTTATATTCTTCTTTCCAAAATTTGCATCAAGCTCGATTCGATACTAATGGAAATATGTATATTATAGAAGTCGACAATGGAGCTACTAATTCAACTATTCGTAAAATAGATACATCTGATAATGTTACAACTTTTATTTCAAATCTAAATCCTGCCAATATAATTACACTTGCTATAGATAGTAATGGAAATCTCTATACAACCGTATATGAGGAAGGTGTTGCTAATATTATAAAGATTACTTCATCTGCTTCCATAAGTCTTCTATGTGCAGTTCCATCTGGTGGATCTTATTACTTGGCCTGTGATTCTTCCAATAATCTCTATTCTATAGGATTAGATGCAGGTGCCACTGGGGGGACAGTATATAAGATAGATACTTCTGCTAATGTAACTACATTTGCTACTGGATTAGATGGGTATTTAACTGGCCTCACCTTTGATACGAGTGGCAATTTATATGGAATAGCACAGTTAGGCACAATTTACAAAATAACTCCATCTGGAACTGTATCAACATTCGTTTCTGGCTTGACTGGAGATCCAAGCTATGGTGTATTTGATGCAGCCAATAACTTATATATAAGTTGTCCTTCTGATAAAATTATTAAAAAGGTAGATATCTTAGGAAATATATATGTTCTTGCTGGAGTAGAGGGTGTAGCTGGTTATCAAGATGGTTTGAACCTTACTGCAGTATTCAACAGTCCTTTTGGAATTACTATAGATTCTCAGGATAATTTATATATATGCGATTTGGGAAATTACAGAATTCGTCTAATATCATCTATTCCTTCAGGATCTGGTTGGGGGCATTTAACTAATTTGAAAGGTATACGTGGTAATCCAGGTGATCCAGGTAATCCAGGTAATCAAGGTCCTCCTGGCGATCCAGGTTCCACTGGTTCTACTGGTATTGGAGTCCCTCCACTTGGTCAAGCTGGTCAAGTTCTAGCTAAATTCAGTAATGCTGACTATGATACTTATTGGACTGATCAATCTGGAGGTGGAGGTGGTGGTTCTATTGGAGATACAGGTGCCACTGGTGATACAGGTGCCACTGGTAATACAGGTGCCACTGGTAATACAGGTGCCACTGGTAATACAGGTGCCACTGGTTCTACTGGTATTGGAGTCCCTCCACTTGGTCAAGCTGGTCAAGTTCTAGCTAAATTCAGTAATGCTGACTATGATACTTATTGGACTGATCAATCTGGAGGTGGAGGTGGAGGAGGTTCTATTGGAGATACAGGTGCCACTGGTGCACCAGGAACTGGTACATTTAAATTTCAACCATCTACAGGGTTAAAAATAAATTCATCTGATTCTATCACTCTAAATACAACACTGGGAAATGCAGCTGCAACTTCAACTGATTCATATAATCTAATAAGTTCTGGACTATATTGTAGTTTTAAACAACCAGATACTTCTGTTATCCCTACTGGTGGGGCACTACAATTTGTATTTATTGACGCTGCGTTAAATTTAAATAATTATATTAGTTTTAACATAACCCTAGGATATAATGTTGAAATGGTATATAATATTGGAAATGGTGATGTAAATATATTCTCAGATATATTTACTCCAGGGGGGTATATATATTCCTTTTATTTTGATGGAACTCATTTACATTTTTATGTAAATGGTATAGAATATTTATTAACAGGAAATATACCTGTATTTGAATACGTAGGACACCTTACAAACGCTAATTTAGTTATAAATGCAATAGCCGCCAGTAGTCCATGGTCAACAACGATTGATAATATTCAACTCTATAGCACTGGTAAATCTGGTGCACTTGGGACTTTAGGAGATACAGGTGCCACTGGTAATACAGGTGCCACTGGTAATACAGGTGCCACTGGTAATACAGGTGCCACTGGTAATACAGGTGCCACTGGTGATACAGGTGCCACTGGTAATACAGGTGCCACTGGTGATACAGGTGCCACTGGTAATACAGGTGCCACTGGACCAACGGGTGCACAAGGTATACCAGGCTATAGTCCTGTGAATACTGTATTTTCTAATTTTTGTGTAGGCTCTGGAAACATCAGTTCAAATAGTGGCGTTAAGCTTGCATATAGTAATGATGGTATAAGTTCATGGACGCCTGCATCAAGTCAGCCATTTAATAATACAGTTGATCAAATCGCTTATAATGGAGGCCAATGGTTAGCAGGTAGTGCCGGCGGTGATGCAAATGCAGTAATAGCATATAGTTATAATGGCACATCGTGGACTGCAGCTACTTCTGGCCTTCCAGCTGCAGGTGCTGCATGTAGTTCAATTACATGGGGTAATAATATCTGGTTAGTTATTATAAGTGGTAATATATATACTAGTAGTGATGGTATTTCTTGGACTATATGTAGTGGTGGCCCATCATCTAATACTGCAAAGTGTGCAGCATTTGGAAACGGATACTTTATTGTATCAACTACCAATACCAGTCAATTATATTATACAAACGATGGTATTATCTTTACAACGCCTTCAAATATTACAACTGTTGCAAATGGTTCCATTAATGCCCTAGCGTATAATGGCAAGATGTGGCTCGCAGGAGGCAGCACAGCGCCACTTATATTATATAGTACTAATGGATTACAATGGTATTCTAGTGCAAATGCTGATAGTATTACACAAGGAATCGCTTATGGACCTTTTACCATACGCTTTGCAACAAACGGCCCCGTTTGGTTAGCAGGTATGTATTCTCGAACATGTATCTTGTATAGTACAGATGGAATAAATTGGCAACTAACTACAGGGTTAAGTGGGAATTCACCCTCATCTTTAACATACAATGGTACTAATTTTATTTTAGTATTAGATCATTTCGAACAATATAATTCAACTAAGACACATTTTGTATATTATAGTAATGATGGATTGTCATGGAAAGGGAGGGAAGGGTTGCAGGAGGGACAGCGTAATGCTACAGAAACCTTTTTTTCAACTGGGGTAGATATTCCAAATAATGGAATATTAAATGCTAAATCAATTGTTTCAAAGACTATTTTACCTATTACATCATTTCAAGGGGCAGCAGGGCCAGCAGGGGCAACAGGGCCAACAGGGACAACAGGAGCAGCAGGGGAACCAGGAGCAGCAGGGCCAGCAGGGGCAGCAGGGGCAGCAGGGGCAGCAGGGGCAGCAGGGGCAACTGGAGCAACAGGGGCAACTGGAGCAACAGGGGCAACTGGAGCAACAGGACCAGGGAGTTTGTCAAATGTTAATGAAAACTTTACAGTTGCAGTTGGATATAGTCGTAATAGTATCGCGTATTCATATGACGGTAAAACCTGGATCGGAGTAACAGATTCTCTTACAAATATCTTGGCAACTGGACAATGTATATGTTGGAATGGTTCATTATGGGTTGCAGCTGGCGTAGGATTAAGTGGTTCAGTAAGGTCAATGGCATATTCTTCTAATGGTATAGATTGGAGGATATGTCCAGAATATGATAATAACAATACTCTTACAAACTGTAGAACAATTGCGTGGAATGGTAAAATATTTCTTGCAGGTGGAAGTGGAGGTGGTAATTTTATTATGTCATCGCTAGATGGTTTACATTGGAATCCGGTATCATCCGCAAATTCATATTTTTCTACTTACTGTTATGCTATAGCTTGGGTGCCATGGCTATCTTTATGGGTAGCAGGAGGCGATGGTTCCAATAGGTTAGCCTGGTCTTCAGATGGCACTACATGGGCAGCATCTCTATCTGGTAGCACAAATCTTGCTTCTTACTGCACAACAATATCTGTAAATAATAGAATTATTTTAGCGGGAGGGGGGGGCTCAAGTAATAATGACCAGAGTAAAGTAATGGTATATTCAACAGATGGTAAAAATTGGAATTCGTATAGTTCTGGATCATTGCCACGTCAAGATATCAGGTCAATATTTTGGAATGGTTCAGCATATGTAGCAGGCGGATTTGATGTAGGTGGCAATACGTATGTCTTAACATTTTCTTATGAAGATTATAGATTCTGGACTACAGTGTCAAGTCCATTATTATCCCAATGTAGAACAACATCTTGGAATGGCACATACTGGTTAGCTGGCGGTGGTTCTGGTGGAGGCCCTACAATAATATATTCGACAAACGGTGGAAACACTTGGAGTGTTGCAGATAATGCTAGCGTATTAGGATATTGTATGGCTATAGCATCTAGAAAACCATTACCGTATTAAATAACTTTATTTTGCATATATACTAATACATTCTCACTTTATCTAGGACATGTCCGGCAATTTTTACAAAATAAACAAGATATATTACGTTAATATGTCGTGTTTATTTTAAAACTCATGGTTAATAGATGGTTAAATACCAACCTATTTGTTTGGAAGTTTCTTGTTCAAATATAGTCCGTTCTAGTTCTAATCCAAAAATTTACACTGTACAATTGACTGCAGATGGAGGCCAACAAACTGCTTATTATGATTCAATTGACACTCAATCCGAACAGACGTATGCTATCAAAATATATACTTGCGCAGATATTGAAATTGGAATGTATTTTAGTAATCGCGAAGGCTGCATTTGGTTAGTTAGCGATATTCTTCCTCCAACCCCTAATCCCAGTAATTTCAGTCAAATTACAGTAGAACTCTCTGATATAGATGGTTATAATTCTTTACTCAATTCATCTGAAGGATATTCATCTGGTCAACCTTCTACATCTATAATTGGCTACATCTATTCAGTAAATGCAAATGGTTTACCCTTAATCAATGATGTACCAAACCCCCCATCTGAACATTGGCTTACATCTATAATATCTCGCCATATGATGTATTTTGTTGCTGCAACAACTCCAGGTTCAGGTGAAACTTATAAAGGAGATACGGGTAGGACAGGTCCAACAGGCTTCACTGGATTTACTGGCTTCACGGGTAGGACAGGGGCAACTGGCTTCAGTGGGACTACAGGTTTTACAGGTAGGACTGGTCCAACGGGTTTCACGGGGTTTACTGGTAGAACAGGAACAACTGGGTTCACAGGGTTTACTGGTAGCACAGGAGCAACTGGCTTCACTGGCTTCACAGGGTTTACTGGCCCCCCTGGAACTACTGGATTTACAGGTAGGACAGGTCCAACTGGCTTCACTGGCTTCACTGGATTTACTGGTCCAACTGGTTCCACTGGTTCCACTGGTTCCACTGGCTTCACTGGTCCTACTGGTTCCACTGGCTTCACTGGCTTCACTGGCCCTACTGGCTTCACTGGTAGGACTGGTCCAACGGGTTTCACTGGATTCACTGGTTTTACTGGTTTCACGGGTAGGACAGGGACAACAGGCTTTACAGGCTCCACAGGATTCACTGGGTTTACTGGGCCAGCTGGAATACCAGGTGCCGGCTTAGGGAATGTTCTTCGCGTAGATTCTCAGAATGGAAATAACACAAGTGCATCAATCAGCGGTCTACCTTTTTCAACAATTGAAGCTGCTTTATCCTATATTACAACACTGGGTTCACCTGATATCAATGGAAACTATGTTTATACAATATGGGTAATGCCAGGGCTGTATAACTTGTCTGCTGGAATTACCTTGCCACAAGGTATATGTCTACGTGGAATAAATCCTCAAACGGTTACAATTCTCAGATCAGGAGTTACCGCTGATACAACATTAATTACAATGGGTGAAAATTGTCGTGTTGAAGATATATCATTTAGTCTAACATCATCTGGTCATTATAATTTAACTTGTATTTTCTTTCCTGGAACCACTACTACAACATCAAAGATTAGAACATGTAATATAACAGTTAATAATTCTGCAGCCCCTTATACAGGTGGTCTTGGAACAATTGTTGCAGGTATTGTATGTAGTGGTATAAATCTATCAACAAACGAAAGTTTTTCATTTAATACTGTTAAGGGCAGCACAATTTCTGTGAAATCCAATGGCTCTGGTATAAAAAGGGGTATTTTAATAAATAGCGCTACTACCTCTAGTCTACGCGACGTAAATGTATACGTTGCAGCGCCTCCAATAAATTTAGCATTCCCTGGTTCATATGTTGGAATAGAAACGATTGATATCAATAATTTAGGATCTATTCATTTAGCGAATACTATGGTTAGCTGTGTTTTACCCAGTGGTAATCAGACATATACTGCATCTGATATCTTACAATCACATCCTAGCACGATTTCAGGCCCTAGATATTTAGCAGCACCTGGAATTCAACTAGGTCCTGGAACTGACTTAGTAACAAAGACAGCGGGAGGAGCTCCATTCTCAACGTATATGTATCCAACCACATTGTTTTTTGCAGGAATTGAACAAATTACAAGTGTTAAATCTGGATATATGACAGTTGGCCCTGTTGTATTTAAAACTTCATCTCCGAAATATCCTACTCAATATCCATATTTATCTTACCGTGTTCAACATCCATTCATTTTATCTGGATTGTTATGTAATGTAGGGGTTGCACCTGGTTTAGGAAAAACTGCTAGCTTTACTGTGTGTAGGAATGTTCCAGATGTTCTTATAGATCCAGTTGGTTATACCACTTTTTTTAAGGTTACTTTAGAAGGAACACAAAAAACTGGCTATTTTTATAGCGGCTCAGTAAATTTCAAGACGGGTGATACTCTTATTATATATATGACAACAGATAGTGATACTCTAGCGGATGTATCGATACAAGTGAATTGCTTTTAATGAAAGAATTCTGTAAATGAACTATAGATGGCAGAATTTGTAGCCCTAGAACAGGTTCCTACAACGGAACCTACAAGTTCAGGTCAGCACGTTTTAATGAAAGATCAGTCAAAGATCAAAAAGGCGCTCCGACGTACTACAATTGTAGTAAATTCCAGGGACCGTAATACTATTAGAGACCGCGACTCTAATGAATTTCGTTTTCAACTGAGGCGACCTTTGACTAATGTCTACAGTATAGAACTCATGAATGGATGTATCCCTGGATTTTTCTTCAATATAAATACTGGGTGGAATAGTTTTACATTCGTAGAGGGTAGCAATGCTCATACGATAACTTTAACACCTGGCTTATACACTGAGCCAACATTGCTCACAGAACTTCAGACACAATTAAATGCAATCCCTGGAAAACGTAATACTTATACCGTTAGCCAAGATCCAAATACTAGACGCATGAAAATTACAAGTAACAATATCATATCTTATAAGCTTTTATTTTATACAGGTAAAGTGCGTGACCAAATCGATTTGAACATGGTTTCTATCGTATCCATGAACACTCCTTCGAGACTTTTGGGATTTGGTTTGCAAGATTATATTTCTGATGGATCTGGAACTTTAAAGGGTATCTTACCAATGGATATAAATAACTTTTTGAATCGTGTCTACTTGCATTTAGAATCAGATGGTAGAAATCTATCTCGAATGGAAGTTGGTGCAGGGAAGCAAGACTGTTTCCATATTTTCTATTTGATTCCTGGTCAGCAGGATTATGTTTTTTTAAATAAAGAAACGGACCATCCAATCTTTGAATCAAGCCCCGCACCTATATCTCGTATTACAACTCTAGAAATCAGCTTGCGTGATGAATTTGGTAGACTTCTAGATGTCAATAGGCGCGACTATAATCTTGTATTTGAGATAACTCACCTCCAGTGAAAAAATTGAAACATTTGGCTGGTATATCCCTGGCACGCAAATGTCAGGATCTATTATAACCTTTAAAAGTCCAGCCTATCCAGACTATAGGAAGGTCGCTAAGACAACTAGGCACCCTGATTCTTATATGGCGAACGTCAATACATGGCACCCAGTTCCACCAATTGTATGTTCCACCACACCCGTTAGTAACGTGCATGTAGCAAAGAGACTTATAAAGGAGAAAATAAAAAAGTCAAGTATAACAAGTTCTGACTGGGCAACAGATGTTCCTAATAAGAAAGTTATTAAGAGTATCTGTAAGTCGATTGATAATTTAAACATCTGTGTAGAATGTAAAGAGCCTAATGACCTCTTGTGCTGCGATGGTTGCCCTCGCACGTTCCACCTCAAATGCATCGGATTACGAGATGTCCCTGATGGTTATTGGGACTGCGAGATGTGCGACACACCAATATCTTCTAAACTTATCCGTATGAGTAATGAGTATGAGATAACCGATTGCGACGACACGGATTGGGCTTGAAAAAATTGAAATAACATTTCCCTAGTTTTTTAGTAAATGGACTATACTCTAAAACCTCTTACATCTCATTATAAACGCTCTGCGTCCAGAATCTTTAAAGAGACGTGGCCTGAAATTCCAGAGAGTGATTTTGAGATTTCTTGGCAATATAGAAGTTATGATCACAGCAGCGCTATTCTTAATACCACTGGTGAATTCATTGGCTTCATCATTGCATCACTGGATCCTAAGACTAAGATGAATCTTTATATTGATTATATCGCACTGGCGGCTGAATCAAGGGGATCTGGTATTGGTTCTAGAATCTTAAAGAATATTGTATCAGATACATTTCATCGTAATGGATCTGTGCATCTATATCCTGAGTGTCCATCACGCATCCCTTGGTATGTAAGAAATGGTTTCTATCCAACACATGGTGGTTATTATAACTTTCACTCCTATAGCACTCGTAAGCAAGTTTCAGCCCACACTTCTCTCAAAAGGGCGGTCTAAACTCAATCTATCTATCTTCAGACAGTATGGACGTTCCTTCCTATCTGAGACCAATTGAACAAATTCTAAATACAGAAGGTCAATTATCTCTAATTCCCTCTCACATAGAAACTGAAACAGTTAAACCATCTCCATCTCATGGTTCTAAGAAAAATATTCGTTTCATGCTTGTAAGCACACATATTCAGCAATATACTGGTTATTCTAAGATTTCTAATGGTATTCTAAGCGAACTATCAAAAGTCCCTAATTTAGATCTCATACACTTTGGTTTCCAGAAACACCCCCAACCGGTCCCTGGGTTTAGACCATATCCTCCTGGAGTAGAAGTAATCGATGCAGCTGCTCTAGAACAGCCTCTCCAACAAGGATTTGGATATCAGGCTTTAATGGACCAGGTAAAAAAGAAGAATCCTCATGTGGTAATGATTTATAATGATATGGCAGTTGTTACCCGATTTTTGGAGGAAATTCGCAAGACTTCTATGGTTCCTAGGCCCTTCAAGCTCTGGGTATATTGCGACCAAGTCTATGATTGCCAACACCAGGCAATGATTGATATGCTAAATCGTGATTGCGATCGCGTTTTTGCATTTACCAGCTACTGGAAGAAGCAGTTGAAGGAACAGGGAGTAACACGGCCTCTATCTGTCCTAGGTCATGGCTTTGATCCCAAGACATTTTTTCCTTTACCCAGAGATATTGCAAGAAAATCTCTAAAGTTGCCTGAGGATGCTTTTGTAATCATGAGCTTGAACAGAAATCAACCAAGAAAGAGATATGATATAATGATAATGGCATTCGTCGAATTAGTAGTCAAATATCCCACAAAACCAATTGTATTGCTATGCATCTGTGATAAGGGTGAGAAAGGAGGGTGGTGGCTCTTTGAAGTCTTTGTTAGAGAACTCAAGAAGAAGGGTGTTCCAATTGAGCAATTTGGCAATCGTCTGATGATTTCATCTAATGACATGGCATTCAAGGATGAAGATATAAATGTTCTTTATAATGTCGCGGATCTTGGTATCTCAACCGCAGATGGTGAGGGCTGGGGTTTGTGCACCTTTGAGCAGATGGGCGTAGGAATTCCTCAAGTAGTTCCTGATATAGGTGGCTATAAAGAATATTGTTCTAAAGAAAATTCTATGATTGTAACGCCTAAGCATAGATACTATCTGCCGTCTATCTACAGTGCAGTAGGAGGTGAGGCGCATGTCTGCGACCCACATGATGTATGCATGGCAATTGAAGAATATTTGAATGACACGGATAAACGTAAGACACATGGTTTGAATGCAAAGCAGACAATCTTGGGATACACTTGGAAACGAGCAACCAAGGAGTTAGTAAGAGCCTTGGAGGATGAAACTGATGAATAAACGATGCTTAAAAAAATGTAATCTATTACTAAGAAATGCAATTATTAGTAATAGATCATTCAGATTCCCTCGAATCGATCGAGAGAGATGGGCAAATAGTAAAGGTTGTAGGTAAAGGTCTAATGAAATCGCCTGGACATCCGGCTGGTAATCAGCAATACAGTTCTCAACTTGAATTTTTGAAAAAATTAACTGAAAATCCAGGTATGATCTCTGTATTTAATAGGGATCAGGATAACCACACTGAATACTTGGGTAAATATAGATTATTATCGTGGCGTATTCGTGAATCATGGGCAGGTTTTAGGTATTTTGAATACAAGCTGTTTCGTGTTTTACGTAGTGTGCCAGGCGAAGAGCTCGAATTTCCTCTCGAGTCAGATCCGAACTAGGTTTTTGTTTTAATTCATTAATTGATATAGATTGCGACATTTGTGTTCCTTCTATTTTACACATCTTGAACCAGTCTTCTGAGCTAGTTGCTCTAAACGAACCCAAACATATAGATAAATCCTTTGGACCTTTCTGTCCTTGATGTCTTGTATGGTTGCAATTGGTCATTACAATGTATTTTTCCCATGGACCTGTTCTAAGACATAAGGCATAAAAGGTTGATAAAGCAGCCCATGTAACATAAGATCGCTTTCCATCTGCATATGGCGTCTTATATTTACATTGAATTGCAAACCATTGCCCGTTATTTCTTGCTATAATATCTATACCCATATCTCGTTTTGGCATTTTTAATTCCTGGAGAAGTTCATCAGGTATTTCTTTCTGAAGCCATACCTCTTGGTATCCCATTACTTCCTTCAAATAAACAGCGCAAAATTCCTCAAAGATATCTCCTCTAATTTTCTTATTATCACGTGTTCTTAATTCAGTAAGGGTATGAGCAGGCTGAGAATACCAACGCTGGCACTCTTGGATAAATTCATCGAACAAATTTGCAGGACTTTTCAAAAATATGGTATGTAGAAGTTTATTCAAATCCATCTGTAATACTAATATAATCATCATTTAGATGGAAGGCGGATACAAGGCAACGAGGAAGAATAGAAACTTATTAAGACGCTTGAAGAAAGGTGAGTCAATTGGATTTACTGCAACTGCGTCCTTGAAAGCTAAGGGTCTTATTCCTAGAACATCCAGGAAATTACGTGGTAAAAAGGTGCTTGGGCCAAAATATAGATAACTATAATATATGGCTTGTCCTTGTAAGATGAAGGGGGGGCGTTCGTCCAGAACTCGCAAGAATAGAAATAGAAAAAATAGTTCTCGTAAAAATCGCAAGTAACTAAATGCGTAAAATATATCAAGCAACCAAATATTTTACAAGTAGATATGGATACTAATGGTACTCGTCGCCGCCTACGCTCCAAAGGAACTATGCGCCGTCGTCTTAATCTAGCATCTGCTTCTGTAAGAATAAATTCAGATGCAATCACTGCTATTCTGGCACCCATATATAGCGAACTACCTAAAACAACTGCAGCTGGTCAACATAATCTGACATATGGAGAAATCGAATGGCCTGCCTTGAAAACTATCTTAGACTACGCACAAAAACAGTCTCCAACCTCTTCCGGCCGCTTCTACGATCTCGGATGTGGACGAGGGCGTGCAGTTCTCTATATGGCAATGTCTGGTCTTTTCGATAATTCCATTGGAATAGAAGTCTTACCTGAGCGTGTTTCTCTTGCAAAAGATGCTCTTAATAAACTCCGTGCATCTATTCCAATTGCTGGCTCTAAAGTCAAGCTTTTCGAAGCATCTTTCTTGAATCCTGCATTCAAATATAAGGATGCAAGAGTAGTTTTCTTGAGTAACATGTGCTTTGATAATGAGACACAGAATGCCATATTCAGAAAACTAAACATAGAAATGCCCAAGGGATCCTTGGTCTTTTGTTCTAGGCCTCCGTCTGAGACTTTATCTGCTTTCGAAACTCTAGGGGTTGAAAGAGTTCCGATGACATGGACACCTACCTCAGAAATTCACATTCTTAAACATTTGTAGATGAGCTGGGCATGGAATTGGAAAAAAGGTTATTCCTTTACATCAACGCCTGTAGTATCAAATGCAGATGTAAAGAAAATAAAAGGACCTCTGGGTTCTCAAGAATGGGGTCCTTATAAAAAAACATATACAAAATCAATCTTTGGCCAGTATCTGTTTACACCTCCAAGGTCTGTAGATGGTATTCCTATTCTATGTAGATGTCGTTCTATCAGGGATTACATGCGAACAACTAATGGTGGAGATGTGGTTCTAGGGGCTGGAGGTGCTATCCTAATCGGTTCAAACCCACCCGCCTGTTGGGAAGATTCAGAAACTATATATAATCCTGGAGGAGGCCACACATATAAGATCATAATAAGAGACCCAGCATTTTATGCATATGCTGCGAATGAGGGCGGTTTAGCCGGCCTCCTTGGAATTGGACCATTAATTAGTGGTGGAAAAAAGAGGCAGACAAGAAGAAAGCTGCAGAAAAAATCCAGTAAAGTAAAAACATATAAGAAGTAAATGGACAAGCTCATCGTGTTGAAACCAAATCAAATTGTAAAACCTGAAAAGAAGAAAATAGAAAGACCCGTTGTCAGAACTCGCTTCGGTTATGATGCTCGAGATTGTGTCAAGAATTTACAAGATGTCTTATCTCAAACAGGTCCAACTGCAACAGGGAAGGCCCTACATTATAGTGCAGACTTAGTTTGTAGTGGGGGCTACGAAATTTGGATACGTCTCATTTGGTCATCTGTTTTCCAGCACGTACATTTAACAAGCCTCCGGATATTTGTCTTTCTTTTAGCAAAGACAAAGGTCTTAGATGAAGCCATCAAGTCGCTTGATATGGAAGCTCTATACAAAGATATTGAATTTCAATACAAAATAGCGGAAATAGTTCTCGTCGTTCAGACCCTCCCTAGAAAGGGTAAACTTACATGGCCAAAGGTTCCAGATGAAACGCATGGCCCCGCCTGGTTTCAGACAGTTCCACAAGCAAGAGAATCAGACGCTGTTAGAAAGGTATGGATGCCACAAAATGACCAGCCTGTCTTAAGAATGGTGGGTAATCAGATTTTGCAGGCATGCGAAGAAGTAAATATAGAAAAAGCTCTCTTTTGGTTAAAATGGCTTCTGGATGAAGACAAGCGAGTTCGTAGTCAGGGAGCAGGATACACCTTAACTACTGCAAGGCGCACTGGTTCTGGAACTGTAAAAGCAGATAAATCGGAGATTGGATATTTTATAGCGGCTGTCTTAGCGGAAGCATACAAGGATTTGGCCAGACGTAATTTAGTAAGAATGCATGAGGAATTTCAGTGTCTTTTAGATATCTGGAAGGGTGTTCAGAATAGAACGACCTCTAGACAAAAGCAAGAATGCCTGGCTCTAATGATACAAATTATATCTGAAGTTCCAAGATGGAAAGTTCCCGCTGCACAACCACTGATTAAGGATCCGATTGTAATGTCGAGAGCCGTTCAGCAATCGGTTAGATTTTTCTTAGAAGTTGTTCAGAAACCACCCGTGCCATCAGTGTTTCCGAAAGATATCGTGGGTGGTTATAAGAAACCTGTAAAAGCATCTGATAAACCAACGACTATGGAGGATCAGATGCGTCTGATGGATGACTTGGTGATGGCATTTATCCAGAGATAAATTGCCGCAGGCATATTAAGTTTCACTTAATTGTAGATGGGATTAATCTTAGTTTTTGATATGGATCAGACAATTTTAGATTCGTCTGACCCCTATTTATTTGAAAGGCCTGCCACACCTGAGGCTATTGTAATATTAAAACGAAAAATAAAAGAATCCCTTAACTGGAACGTAGTAAATATAATGAAACGTGCATCTGATCTCAGACCCAGTCGTAAGGTAACTGCAATTTATATGTTAACAAATAATTCTAGTCGCATCTTAGTATCTGCTGTAGACGAAGTGCTTCTAGAAGTAATCGGGTCAAAGGGTAGATACAAGACACTCAGATCTGACCTAGACAGCAGAGAAATGCCAGATAAACCTTACTTTTTCGATTATATTATGATGAGACAGCATCATACTAGACCAAAAACTGCAGATGATAATCCACCGAAGAGGATCACTGATATCTTGAATATGATGGAATACATGGGATTAGATGGAAATATTGATTCTGCAAAAGACATATATTTCTTTGATGATATTGCTACTCATAATTTGAAAGCTGAATTCAACTTCTTATCAGACGGAAAATATAGTAATCATTATATTCATATAAATCCACCATATTCCAAATACGTTCGTGATAGAACTCAATACGATTCTATATTAAGAGCGTTATCAGATTTAGATGGAAATCCGCCTAAATTGCCTTTACTCAATTCACGGCCAAATAAACCTGAAGACCCTCCTTCTTTCTCATTAAACGGAAATACAAAGAGACCAACTATTTTTGGTGGTTTCAAAGGAGGTAGACGTCTAAGAAAGACGAGGAATAGGAATAGGATGTGTCGTGCCTTCAGAAACAAGATTACCAGAAGAAAGTAATATCTCAAGTATTACTTCAGACAATATACTATACCCCTCTTCTGTTAGATGCAGGAAATCATACATTATTTTCTTTGATATTCTATCATCATCCCCAAAAAACATAATGCCTATATCCATATACATAATTCTTATATCCTTTATTTGTTTTTTCAATATCTTATTCACTTCCTTATTATAAACTCGATGCCTATCTGATGCTAGTTCTCCTCTAGGAAGAGGTCCAATCAAGAGAATTCTAGTCTTATGGCTACGTGATAAAATAGTTTTACATATTTTTTTAATATTTTCAGCTGTCTCACTTGTAGTCATATCATGGTCTCCATCATTCGTTCCAATCTGCAGAACCACATTGGAAGGTTTTAATCCGTTCAAATCTGAAAGTTCTATATATTCCAGGGTGTCTTTTGATGTATGCCCAGACATACCGAGATTTATTGTTTGATATGAACCAAAGTAATGTTTAAAATGCTCTTCATTCCACCATTGTGTAATAGAATCACCTAAGAACAATATCATCTACTAAGTATAAACAAAAAATTGAAATTGCTAAATGCCACTTTAATCATACACAATACAATTATACATATGGATACTCTTATTTCAAAGCTTACTAAGGCAAATGAGGCGTATCGGAATGGTTCCACTCTACTCATGACAGATGATGAATATGACAAGAACCTTGAGCATCTACAAAAGCTGCAACCCAACCACCCTCTGCTCAAACAAGTTCGGGCTGCTCCAGTTCCAGAGAATGGTAAAGTAGTTAGAATGCCATTTTACCTTGGTTCACTAGACAAGGCAAAAACATCTGAGGAACTTGGGAAGTGGTCGGCGAAGAATAAGGGGTCCTATGTAGTTTCTGAAAAGTTGGACGGTATCTCAGGTCTATGGAAGCCTTCAAGCAAGAACTTGTATTTATCTGGAGATGATAACATGGGTGTAGATGTTTCAGCCTGGCTCCAGTATATTTCACTAAGCCCTAAGACATTAGATAAAATCCCAGAGAATGTCTGGATTCGAGGGGAACTTATCATGCCTAGGAACTTAGTTCCTCAAGGTAAACTGGGTCGTTCTATTATTAATGGCATCTTCCATAATAAGGTTCCTAATCCTGTAGAGGCCAAGAAAGTTCGGTTTGTTGCATATGAAATCATTGGAATGGATGAGTTGTCTGTTCAACAACAGATGGTATGGTTAGACAACTGGAATATCTGGACCCCATGGTATCTCAGTCAAACCGAATTGTCCAAGACAGATACTCTTACATCAATGCTTTCCGTAAGACGTATTGACTCAGAATATGACATGGATGGTCTAGTGATCAAGACAAACAAGCCTTTGCCTCGTGTTCTAAAGGGAAACCCAAAGGATGCAGTTGCGTGGAAACCACCCAATGGTGAATCTAAGCTCTCGAAAGTAATCCTAGTGGAGTGGAATGCATCTGCCACTGGCAAGCTAGTTCCCAGAGTTCAGATTGAACCTATTCACCTCGGAGGTTCTACAATTCAATATGTTACAGGAGTAAATGCTAGACGCGTAGTTGACTGGAAGATTGGTCCTGGTGCAAGTGTTATAATAAGAAAGGGTGGGGATGTAATTCCAGTTATAGACGCAGTAGAAGTCCCATCTGAGGTCTCATTCCCTCCTGAGGGAACTTGGGAATGGGATGGTCCTTCTGAAACAGCCGTTAATATAGTGCAAAAGGTTGCAGATTCTAGCACCTTGGTATCACAATATATGAAAATGGTAAAATATTTGGATTGGTCTAATGTGGGTCCCGTAGTAATGAAATCTGTAGTAGAAGCTGGGTATACTACAGTTCCTCTTCTAAGAAAGGCATCTGAGGATGATTTCAAGAAATTGCTGGGACCGGTAAAGGGATCGAACTTGTTCAATCATGTTCAAAATGGTTGGTCAAAGGCATCTGAGATTGACTTGTTTGTAGCAAGTCCTATTCGACCAGATGGAATTGGTAAAACGAGACTTGAAATGCTGCAGGCTCATGAACCAGATTATAGCAAGTGGTCAAAGTCGAATCTAACGGCTCCTAAGGGGTGGTCTCCAGATAGCTTGAAGGAATTCCAGCAGTTATGGGCTAAATATGAAACATTTAGGATGGAGCAGTGGTATTTCATCCCATATCCTGTTCCATTTATTGCGAAGCCAGTTGCACAACCTATGCAAATGAAGGGTTCCGTGGTATTCAGTGGGGTTCGAGATGCAGATGTAGAATCCTGGCTAGAAAAAAGGGGATATAAAACTTCAGATACTGTAAAGGCTGATACGAAGGCCATCTTAATTGCAGATAAGGAAGATCCTCAGAATTATAGTTCGACAAAGACTGATAAGGCAAAGAAGATTCCCGGTTGTCTTATCTTGCGTAAGAGTGAGTGGAATAAGTTGCCGTGATAAAAGACAACACTGAATAGTATGGTCTCAGTGGATGCTATGAAACAGGCAATGGCATCTCCTGGTATGTTAATGAAAATAGGAGTTCCAACTATTTTTGTTCTTTTAGCTATATTATATTTTACAATGGCTTTCTGGTATAAAAATCAATACGGAACATATCGGTCTGAATCGGAATCTATTGGTAATTTGTTAGCAATTAGAAGGCAAACTTTGCAATCTGCAATTGGCCCTTTGACACCTAATTACGAATCTGTTAGTTCAAACTTATTGGCAAAAAGAGGTATCTATTCACAAATCAGTGAAGATATGACTGCATTAGTAAACTGGAGACCCTTATCTGTAAGAATGGCTGGATACTTAGGAGGAATTCATACTGTAAGAGATGGTGGTTTTGATATGAATGTAGGAATTCAACTTGCTCTTCAAGTAGGGGCTCGTTGCTTTGTATTTGAGATCGACTATCTCGAAGATAAACCATGCGAGCCCTGTTTGATACATAGAGATGACCAGGCAGTTATGCGTTCTTTGCACACAGGTTCCATTTATCAAGGTATGATGGCTTTACATAATATGGCATTTAACTCTAATTATGACCCTGTTATAGTTGTTGTTTACTTCAGACGTATCCCTTTAGGAAAGACACAGCAAACTAATTTCTTAAGAGCAGTTGCAGCTTCCCTAGATCCTCTTTCTACATATCACTTGGGTTCCACAGAGCAAGGAAATTTCCACAATTGTCGTTCTGAGTCGCGCTTATTTACTACTGAGATAACTAATTTCCAGAAGAAGTTCATTGTTTTATGTAATTATAATACTAATTTGCTACCCTCTACACCAAATCCTAAGGACAACCTAGACTTCTGGGTAAATGCACGTCTCTATGTTGACCCATCTGGAACCAGTGCATTATTGGGCCCTATTACTGCATCAGTCCCTAATGGCCAGGTAGCATATGCAAAGGTTGGAGCTATACAGCAACTTTTACAGATTCCTGCAGATGCAGTAGGGGCACCAGTTACGACTAATTATAATACGAATACATCAAATACTTTCACAATTGCCCTAGGATCCATGGAAGATACCTTTACTACTGCACAGTTATCAACACTCTTAAATACACTTGGTATTCAATCTGTTCCCATGGATATTTTACGTTTAGCCACAACTCCTGAACATGTAAAAACATTATCCAATAATAATGCAGCAAACTCAGTAAATGATTTAGCAAATGCAACAAATCCTGCCGACCCCTTGTCATTTTGGAGACATGCAGGCTGGTCAAGAAAACTTATTGTAGAGGGATTTGAAAATATGAAACCTGTCCCGGTAGCAGGAAATATCCCTGGATTCATTATACCTAAGACAATTACTCCAAAGAAACCCCCTTCCTCTACAAATAGCAACGGTGGTCTAGTCAATATAGGATAGTTTCCCAGTGTATAATAAGGGAATGGTACAAGATAAAGTAAAAAAGCGCCTAGAACAAGTTGTAGATCAAGCCATGCTTCGTATTGATCTGGAATCAGCGCAAAATCCTGAACTCCGTAGGGCTATACAGATTGTAGAAGTCTTTCTAACAAAATCGGGTCGTGTCTGTTATGGTGGTCAAGCTATTAATGCACAACTCGATCAAAAAGACCAGTTCTATGATAACAATAGGTCCCTACCAGATTATGATTTCTTTTCACCTGATGCTGAATCAGACACAACTGAACTCATTGAAATTCTCAGAAATGCTGGATACAGTGAAATTTCAAAGCGAATTGGAATTCACGACGGAACCATAAAGATTTACGTGAATTACACTGCTATCGCAGATATTTCTCAGATGATACCTGAATTCTACGATATCATCTATAAGAAATCTGTAGTAGTAAATGGAATTCATTATGCAGATCCATTGTTCTTAAGAATGTTAATGTTTTTGGAATTGTCTAGGCCACGTGGTCAAGTTGCAAGATGGGATAAAGTATTTGATCGTCTCAAGTTGCTAGATGAAGCACATCCATTATTTAAATGCAAAAACAAATTTCCTCAGATTGAAATATCCAAAGAAGCGGAACAACAAAGGCCGACTGTGATTCGATATATGATAAAACACAATCGTGCATTTATGGGTGCGGATATTCATTCTATTTACAAGGCAAGCGGTGAGGGAAAATCGACTGAAACGAGAACTCACTTCCTTCTGAAAGGTAGGGCTCCAGTTGTTTTTTTGAGTCCGAATGCTGAGAAAGATGCTCAGAACTTATCTGATATTACAGGGTCTGTCGTGGAGGATGTTCTAGGATATCAAAACATGCTTCCGGCTATGATGGTTTTAAAGAAAGATGGTTCCACTATTTGTGTTGTAGTCCAGGAGGAAGCATGTCATTCAACAATTACAGTTCCTCTTAGCAAGGGACGTCATCTTAAGATGGCATCACTTGATACTTTGCTAACATTCTTAATTGGTCTTTATTACAGACCCGACCCCTTGTTAATGACTTTGGAATCTCTTTTATGTTGGATTCGACACTATATAGATTTATCCAACCGCTATAAGACGAGGCCTACGAAACTTTTTCCAGCATTTTCAATTGAATGTTCTGGATATCAGACTACGTTTGCTAGTTTATTAAGAGCAAAAGCTGCTAGAATTCAGGCCGCTAGACAGAGACTGTCAAGTGGTCGGTATTCAATGACACGTGTCAAGAAATTATTGAATTTAGGAACTCGGCGAACAAGACGCAGATAGGGATTGCTCAATTCATATTTTTTAAAGAACATAAGAATGCCTTAACTCGATCAGTTCCAAATTCACATGCGGTATATGTTTTCTTTGGACCAGCTCGTTGCCAGTCGTATAAATCTCCATTCTTCAGTCTCTCAAGATCACCCTTTAGTTTTAACATTACTTGATACATACTGCGCATTCTTCTTACAGATGACTGCACGGATGGATTATCTAATAAGGAATTTACACGTGCAATTTCTGAAGAGGATGTAATACGTGGTGCAGGTGTACATGATTTTGCTTCAGCTTCAGATGCCTTTTGTCTCAAATAAGCCATTGCATCTTCTGAACACGTGAAGCCTTCAGAATTGTAAGTAAATCCTTCCGCTTCCTTTCGATATTTTTCCATTTGTTCTGGAGTTGGTGCTACACCCGGAGGATTATCTCCTGCTTGAGGTCTTGCTCCAGCATCAAGACCCTGTTGTATTTTATCTATTACAGCCTGGAACCAATCTCCCTCTCGATTTAGACGTTCAGGTAGATCATTCTTTATCATACTAAGTGGGGCAATAACTTCACGTTCACTTGTCCAATCAGGGAGGTTAAGATATACGGTGCAGGGGACATAATTCATATCTTTGTTTGGGCTTCCACAAGTTGGTCGGACTTTAGCTAATGTATCTGTGCAGGAATATACACCCTTATATATTTTATAGAATTCTAGATCACTTCCATAATCATACCATGATTCTCCAAGTTTCCCCATAGACATAAGATTCTGGGTTTGTAAAGCAGCCGGGCTTTTTGATAATGCTTTAACCTCATCTTCAGACGGTAATGAACCTGATACTGCTTTCAAACCCTGGTGCATTTCATTTACTTGGTCTCTTATAAATGCTGAAATCTCGCAATATGGCCCTAGCTCATTTTGTAATCTACCTCTTAGTGCATTATATGCAGATGAATCATCAAAAAATCCCTCTTTTGTTCTGAAAAGATACCAATGAAGCAGTATAAGAATTAAAATTCCAAGACCAAATAACATTTTATCACGCATCTTCATCTTCTTACTTATGTGTTAGATAGATGTCTCTGGGTGGAAATTTGTCATCTGGATACACTAATACGTTGATTGAAAATTCCATAAGATGTAGTGTTCCTAATGCAGAGAAAATTGCTCACGTAGATAAATGTTGTTCTACAACTTTCCAAAAACAACCTACAGCAAGATATCCATCCATAGTTCTTTCAACAAAGGTATGTCCACCCCCGTCTCCGGCAGATTTTGCTAAATATCCAAAGGTAGCGATTCCATCATCTATACGAACACAGGGATTAGTTGATCGAAATAATTGTTCTAATCCTGATCCTAGTTCGAGATTTCAAAAGTATCAAAGATATCAAGTTCCAGTTCCATGCCCTCCTCTTCCACAATCAGCGAATATGGCTGGAAAATCTTTGCCATCTTCGAGGGCATGTAATTTGTAAACAATAGTAGAATGACGCTTACCAATGTTGATGCCTCTCAAATCACAATGAAGCAGAGACAGAAGGCACTTTCCACGTGGAAGTCCAACAATGACGTCCTAGTAAATATTGGACGATCAGTCCTTAGAGAACAACCTACATTCCAGTCAAACGAAGTTGTTATCATGCGTAAGCAGGGTGGCTGCAAGTGTACTCAAGATGCTCTTGCTAATCCTTATGAGTTTAATGGTCTATCTCAATGTGGATGTGGTGCTGGTAATTAAGTATCTTCCGACAAATCAAATACCTATGTTTCAAAATATAGCTATTTGATAGATATGTATGCTTCTGATTTAACACATAAGAAGAGGGCTGCTGCTATATTTAGAAATCTACAACTACAGAAGGATTGGTTCGCATCAGGGGGAACAATTCGTATTCTTGGTCAAAAAGGCGGGAACGACTACGCATACATGATACAGGCTGAAGAAGGTTGTGTTGCAGACAAGTGTTGGACGCTATATGTATCATTAGCACCTTCATTGGGCAATGGACCTATATCGTCTAGTATATATAACATGAATAAGGTTAGTTTCACAGGTATCTATGATTCAGGCTATGGTACGCAGGCACCTATTGTAGGTATCCTAGATGATGCCTTTATTCCTATACCCATGGGAGGCATGGATTTCTTTTTTAATGAAGTAAATTACGGTGCAACAAATAATATATTCTGGTATTCAAACAATGCGTTAATATTTGGAGGAGGATTTAACCCTGCTTTGATTAGCGTAAATGCCGACTATTCAAATGCAATTCTTATGGGCAATTATGACAGATTATGTTCCAGTATATACAATGCAACTTACGCGGCAGGAGATAATAAATTTACTATAACAAGACTAGTAATTTACTTTGCTGATTATTATACAAACAGATCAAACTTCCAGGCTGGTCAAATGCAGATTCGTATGATAAAGGAATCAGGAGGTGAAAAGCGCCAGTGGGTAGAAGTTGGTATAATATCAGCACCCCCAAGTCCAGGATATTCTAATGATCCATCGGTACCTTACCCATCTGGTGCAGTTGGTGCCACTCCCGTAGATTCAAATGGTAATCCCATTGACACGAGAAAGAATTCTCCTTGGGATATAAGTAATGGAAAAAAGTTCTTAAATGTTGCAGGAAAACAATATGCAACTGCATTTCCTCCCACAGGAACTACTTTATTATATGAGAGTGATAGCATGGGTAATAACTGGAAGTTTACACCTAATGCATACTTGAATATCTAAGTTTAAAAATTATCAAAAAAGCACTTTTGTGAATATTGAATATTAACAAAAATGCCTCCGCTGGGGATCGAACCCAGTACCTTCTGCTTACCTGTTAAATGTATACAAAGCAGATGCTCTACCAACTGAGCTACAGAGGCAAAAAAGTGGCCCTGGTGAGATTCGAACTCACGTTACGGGATTCAAAGTCCCATGTGCTGACCACTGCACTACAGAGCCAAAAAATTCCGATACCGGGAGTTGAACCCGGACCATGGGATTGAAAGCCCCGTATCCTAACCGTTAGACCATATCGGAAATGTAGAGCTTATTTTTGGGAAGAATAAGCAAACTCTTATGCGCCAAGCGGGAATCGAACCCACGTTGACAGGTTGGAAACCTGTAATTCTACCACTAAATTATTGGCGCTAAGTTGGCGCTTTCGCACCTGCATGCGGGGTGTGGGGATCGAACCCACGCACTTTCGTATCGGATCTTAAGGCCGACTCCTTTTGTGTCTAAATTCCAATGAATTTTGAAACCACTCGGACAACCCCGCAGTTGAAGACCCACTGGCCTCTATTCCATCTTATTCGTCATGTCTTTATATATTGTTTTTCTTTAGGGTCTTTTTGCAGCCGCCAGGCACTTTGCATTTAGTGAGAACCTGCCACGACCTTTTTCTTCTGAATAATCTTCTTGGGAACCGCCACAGGAGCAGCCACTACAGGAGCAGGTGTATCTGCTGCAACAACCTCATCCTCATTCAGCTCGTCCTCCTCCTCCTCATCATCAAAGGCTGCGGCGAAAGATGCCTTTGCAGCGGCCTTTGACACAGTGCGAGCAACGGGTTGAGCCTCCTCATCACCCTCCTCATCCTGGAAGCCGTAGCCACGCAGACCATCGGGGCGAGAAACGACCTTCAGCTGGGTCAGCTTCCAGGAGAGACCGCAGCCCACGGAAGAGACCCAGACACCAGTGCACTCAATCAGAGCACTCACGCACATGCGCTTCACAATCAAATCCTCAATGGGCACATCCTTGATCTCCTTCTTGTCGGTGTCATAGAACGTAGTCTCGAACTTGCCGTTGCGCTGCCTCAAGGAGACCTTCACGGTAGGAGGATAGGGCTTGCGGGCACCAGTATTGGCATCCTCACTGAACTTTACAGTGGGCTTGTAGAGCTTCATCTGCTTCAAAATCTGCTGGGTCATGCCAGGCTTGCGCAGCCAGTTCTTCTCAACGCACTCCGTGGTCACACGGTTATCAACAGACTCGAGCATCTCAAAGATCTCCTTGGTCTTGGGCTTGGAGTCAAATCCATTCAGTGAGAGGTTTACTGAATACTTCACGGGGCCAAACTTGTCATCTGCGTTGAGGCCATAAGGCAGGTCAACGTTGGACAACTGTAGAATCAGAGGGCCGCCAGCATAAGACATATTTACAGTCTTTGCGCCACTCTGCAGGGACTTAATCTCGCCAAAGCTAATCTTAGAGACATCAAACTGAGAAGGTAGAACACTCATTTCCGGGTATACTTGCTACTACGTGGCGCAGCGCATTCAATTTTTGACCCCACTCAAAAAAGTTCAACCTTCTAAACTGTAAAATATAAGAGGCCTGTAGATGGATTATTCCCAATACATAAGACTAAAGCAAGAGGCAGCTAACGTGTATCTTGCTAGAAATAAAACAGTGGATGCATCTCTTCTTACTTTTAAGAAACTCCAAAAGGCATCTTATTCAGGAGCAGCTAGGTTTAAAACTTCTTCATATTACAAGGGAAGTCCTACTGTAAATCCCATCTTATATGATATCAGTTCATGCCCAGTTGATCACGCATTTACCAATGGGTATTCAAATAGTCTAAAATTATCTCAACAGGAATCAATTGCAAATCAGAAGGCGGGTGCAGCAATTTGTTGTGATGCTGATTACTCTACTGCACCCCCCGGCATTGTTTTACTGAATCAAAGCACCTGTAGCACAATCTTAACCTCTTACAATAATAATACACCCCCCCCTGGCCAATGCAAGCCTTATGGCCATGGTCTAACACATTTCTTTCCTCTTAAGAACTGTTCTACGATAAATAGGTATCCTTATCCAAGCTGATAAATTTTTTATCACCTTTAAACAATGACAACTACTCTTGGAACAAATGGCAGATTCTGCAATCATTTTATAAGAAATATTTGTGTAAGCATGATTGCACGAAGGCATAATTTATTTGCAACATATTCTTATGACCAAGAAATCAAATCATTAGGGATTGAATTGTATTGTGGAAATAGAAAATATACTCAATCCATATACCTTAATGATGTTAATTTTTTAGATTATCTTTATAAAGAACCTACTGTTGATAAGAATTTCTTATTACAAACACATACATATTTTCAGTCAAGACCTATATCCATTAATCTTCATAACTACTTGCATCTTCCAGAAGTTAGTGGACCAATTATGAACGCTAATAAATTCAAGCATAGATACAAATCCAATAATGATATCTTTATTCACGTAAGACTTGGAGATGTTGCGCATTTTAACCCAGGTCTTGCTTATTATGAGAAGGTAATTAATAGTCTCTCATATAAGAAACCAGATAATATCTATATTTCAAGCGACTCAATTGATAATATTATATGCAAGCTTCTCATAAAAAAACACGGCGCTAAAGAAATCAATTATGACTACTTGGATACAATTCGATTTGGTAGCACATGTAAGTATCTAATTCTTTCTCATGGAAGCTTTTCTGCCACCATAGGAAATCTTGCTTATTACTCTGAGATTTATTATCCTAAATACGATCCTAGAAAGATTTGGTATGGAGATATGTTCACTGGGAATGGATGGAATGAAATTTCCTATTAAGAATGAATGGTTTAGCTTAGCCAAGGATATGCATTTCTACATCTATAAGACACCTGTGTCAAACACATCACACAATACATTGCACCAAGCGTTCGATCTGATTTATCAGAAGCAGATGAGATCATACGTTCAATTACATTCAAATTTGTTCTACGAATACTATCTATATCGTTTTTCAATTGTATCTTATCAGGCTTCCACTTGAATAATTCTCCCAATTCTGTATTTAGAGGAACAATTGTTCTTCTAGATTCTGCAGACAATGTCTCCCATAAGCTATACATATATGTGTAAAGTCTTTTCTGATATTCTATACTTAGATCTGTAAACCAATGTGTTGCAATTCTATATCCAAGCATATCGATGCGTAAACACATATCTAGAACTCTTAAATTCCATGATTGTTTGGGCGTTAATCCAGAAGTAGCTTCATAATGAAGAGGCATTTTCCATTTCTTTAATTTATCTATATGTTTCTTGAATAAATCTACAATTTCTACAGGGCATATTTCCTTTGTATATGGATTTTCCAATTTACCCTCTTGTTCATATTGGACAACGAGAGTTCTTATATCAAATCCCCATATCCGTTTTGGTTCTTTTATAGTAAAAAAGTATGCATTAGGAACAGTGTCAAGTGATTCAAAGGAAGCAAGTTCAGTGTCATTATGGCAGAGAGATCTTACAAAAAAAGCAGGACCCTTTTCTTTTGCCAAACTCCTGGCTTGTCTTGTTCTCCAGAATTTCTGAATTTTCCTAGCTGACAACGTTATAGAACGTGTCGGCATTGAAAATTCAAATAAAACTGGGTTTTTGAAATGCCTAGAACAGAACTCACCCTTTGTTGAAGGATACGTACATCTCTCTTTTGGAAATTTTTTACTTCTTATATTCATACATAGAGGGTGAGGACTAGACATCTCTGAATCAAAGGCGGAAAGAAGAAACAATAAGGTAAAAGGAAACTCTTAAGTCCTCTAGTCAGGGTTGCTCATACTATGACGAAGATGCTATAAAAAATTTGCGACCCGGCAAAAATGAAAGTTGGCCCAAAAATTGATTCCATTACACAACCTGTAATGCGTATTCCAGCCATGAATACTTCCACGGCCACCAGTATAATGAACACCTCTGCCCCTGCATCCAAGAAGACTGTTTCTAAGAAGACCGCCACGACCGCGGCTACCCCTGCCCCTGTGGTAGCTACCCCCGTGGTGGCTGCTCCCGTTGAGGTTGCAGCCCCTACCAAGAAGGCCGTGAAGGCTAAGGCCGCCGCCCCTGTCGCCGCCGCCCCCGTGGTGGCTGCCACTACCACCGTGGAGGCTACCCCTGTTGAGGGTGCTGATGCCGCCGTGTCCTCTGTGCAGGATGACGTGAAGGCCATGCTAACCCAGGCCAACACTGTGCGCGAGACTGTCGGTGCTCTAGTGGCCGAGCTCAAGCGCGTGGAGAAGCGCGTGGCTCGTCTACAGAAGGAGGCCGACAAGCGTCGTCGCCGCCAGAAGAAGCCCGTCGAGGGTGAGGCCGTCGTGCCCCGCAAGCCTTCCATCTTCGAGCTTCCTACCCCTCTATCCAATGAGCTCTGCTCTTTCCTAGGCCGCCCCAGTGGTTCCAAGGAGTCTCGCTCCAACATTACCAAGGCCATTACCACCTATGTCAAGGAGAAGAACCTCAAGGAGAAGCACACCATCAAGCCTGACACCAAGCTAAAGGCCCTTCTAGGCGTGGCTGAGGGCGATGTGCTAACCTACTTCAATCTCCAGCGCTACCTCAACCGCCACTACCTCAAGCCCACCCCCACCCCCACTGCATAAGCAGACTACGCTTTTAAAAAAAGCTAAGCAAAATAAAATATTAAAATAAAAATAAAAGGCAATAAAAAGAAACCTTTTTCAGATTGTATAGCTCAGTGGTAGAGCGTCTCCTTGACACGGAGAAGGCCCTGCGTTCGATCCGCAGTACGATCATTCGCTAGGTGGGGGAGTATTCACCTAGCAGTTGTTAAAATAATTGACTTCAGATAGCTCAGTTGGTAGAGCGGGGGATTGTAGCATTCAGATGCTATTTATACTCAATTCTCCCCAAGTCACTGGTTCGATTCCGGTTCTGAAGAGTTTAACAACTTATTTGACTTGATAGCTCAGTTGGTTAGAGCATTCGGCTGTTAACCGGAAAGTCGAGGGTTCAACCCCCTCTCGAGTCGCATTTTTTTGCATGTGAAACATACGAAAAAAATTGACTTTTTTTGAAGCAAATATCAAACGCACAATGAAATATTTCTTTATCAATCGAACCTTAAAAGAAATTGCCAGTTTTGATAAAAATGCACCTGTGTTTAGACAACTAGAGATGACAGTATCTATTTCTAAGGGTTGGCATTTACGTCAAGAGATTGTAGTTGAGGCAGACCAACAATTCGTTTATCATTTAGTGGATGACCTTGACTACGTGCTTTTAAGATAGAAATCCAGCGTTCTTTGGACTCTTTCTTAATCTTTTTTAGTCTATCTAATGCCTCTTGTTCAACTGAAATCGGTGGGAATTTCTCTAAGACTGCATTCAGATTACCATAGTATTTTATTCTATTTAGTGCAACTTCAAATGGCATATAGGAGGTTCCTGTAAGATGACATCTGTCCCATCCTGCTAAGAAACATGTATCTTGTAGCATATTTAGTGATATTTTAGCTTTATCACACACCTTTTCAACATATATATCTTCAACTATCCATTCTTTTCTTATTCTAAGTAAACGCCAAATATGCTCTCCACCCATAGCAAATAAATCTGAGTCAAGTGTCATTATAATATCGATCTCTTTATCATCTAACATCTTCAATAGCATGTCATCGGCCTCTCCTGGAGCGTAAATGTGTTTCACGTCTTGCCCCAACTTCTCCTGAATCTCTCTTTTTAAGGAACCTGTTAAATGCCATCCTTGCCAGGAGAGTGAAGTAATTGCAGTTTTCAAGTGCTTAATATCGTGTTCATTTAATTGCCCTTCGAACTTTTCTAGATACTCTTCTAATTCACCCTTTGTATCCATTGCCGATTCACGAGCATTTCTACGTTGCCCGATAATTTCCTGCTTATCTTTCGGAGCAATTCCATCCCATATACAGGTCAAGGTATGGCCTGCCTGGGACCATGATTTTAAGAGTTCTATGAGCTCATCTAGAGAAGTTCGATGTGTGTAGACAAGACTAAACATATCGATACCAATTTTATTTGGTTGAATATCTAAGGGTTGTATTAAACTAAATAATTTTCTAAAGGTTGTCCATGCACCACGTATGCCCATTTTTAGTTTTATACCTACCTTATATTTTAAGAGATAGTCAATTTTATATGGGCCACTCAGGCGTTGTAAATCTAGGTGTTATTTTTAATTCTAAAGTATCGCTACAATCCTTTATAAACCCTAGACCGTATAGAACATTGCGCTTTCCATTTATATATCTCCACGCATAGTCATCTCGACTTTTGACAGTTCCAGTTTTTTCCAGTAATTCACATTGTGCCTTAATCCACTTGCACTGTTTGAGCCACAAGTTGCTAAAAGCACCCGATTTACCTTTCGATAAAAGAGCACACAGGAAAATCTCAGTCCAAGCTTCTGTATGAGCTTCTAGATCTTCTACTTCCTTTTCTTTATCAAGGCATGCAGTGTGTAAAAGCTCATGCAATAAAACTCTTGTAGCCTCCTCATATCTATAGATTACAATGCGCTCTTGACTACATAGATTGGTATACCCACCGTTTACATTCTCTGGACCCAATTCTTTTCCAGGTGAATTGAAAAATCGCTCAGATGAATTTCCATAAAATATGATGCGACCAATTGGATGTCCTATTCCCTGGAATATACGAGCCCATAAGGCCCATTGTATCTTTGCAAATTGATCTGAAGTCCCTAGAAAGACAACTCGTGTTCGACCAGGTAACTCCTTCACGAATAATTCTACCCCATTTTCCTTAGAGTGCCATTTATCTAACATCTGTTGTCTGAAGTTCACCTTATCAATAATGGAATCTCCTTTTGCCTCTTTTTTCAACATATCTATATCTTGTTTTGTTGCACTATCATCAATCCATTGTTCTTCAGGCATGGCCCATATCGATGAGGCCATGTCTAAAAAAGGTAATTTCAAGAACGTCGGGACCATACTAAAGTGTACCAACCAAATTATCATACAAAGAAACAAAGAGACTTTCCCAGGCAATTGGAATACGATACGATGTAAGAGTATGTCCAACGGCAGTATTTGGTGAATTCGCAAGACATCTTAGAAGTTTCTCCGTCAACTCACTACCTAGATCCCGATAGTGTTCCAAGATTAATTCAAGAAATATCTGATGGATATCAAACCATCTGATGTTTCGCTGTAATAAGGCGTAAATTGTATTACGAAGTTGCTCAATGTGTTCTATCTTATGCACCTTCAACTTACGAGTTGTCTGAACCCAGTCCCAGATAACTGGAGACCATGGGTGATACAGAGGTGCAGATAAAGGCACTGGAATATCTAGAAACCAATCGTTCAACTTATAGGGAACAGTCTCACGAACTGTCATCCAGACACTAATATTTCCAGATTCAGATCTCATCTCAAGAAGCCTTTGTAGTAGGAGGACTGACTCAGTGCTCAAAAGGTCGGCCTCATATAAAATTAGAATACGATCTCCATTCAAAACATGTGCATTTTCACCCAGTGAGTCAACGATTGATCTGATATAATGTCTGTCTTGTAAAGACATTCGAGCTACAGAAAACCCATTGTGCAAGAGAGAAGTCTCATAGGGTAGACCGTCTTTTCTTAATTCTTCTGATTGTGCCTGTTCATCTGAAACCTTTGAATCTAAATGCCACTGCTTTCTTATTATAGTAAGAGGGAGGCCACGCTCCTTTGCAATTCTTTCTAAGCGCTTGTGAACTGCGTCTTTTGAAAATTTATAATCCTGGCATCTCCAAACAATCCCCATCTATCTTGAAGTCATTTGAGAGGGTTTAAGCATTCTACGCACTATAAAACCAGGAATGGAATTTGCAATACCAATTTCACAATTTGATTGTTCAAAAGTAAGATGGGCTCCTCCAAGAATAGGACCTTTCAGGAAAACAATACCGTTTACATATGAAGAAGAAACAACACAATTTAATAATCTTATTCTTGCCTTGCATCCACTGAAAGTAATTGAAATAGATTATGATAAAAACCAGATGGTCTTAGAAGAAAGTAAGAGCAATCCTCTTCTTAGTAAGATCGACAAGTTTCAGGCAAGTGTTTGTTCTGAACTTGATAAGCGTTCCAAGCAATGGATGGAGGATGAAAAGGGTATACATGTAGTAAAATCTCCACTTCAGCCATGGCTAAAATCAGGGAAGCTTACCTTGTATTTATCGGATAAGCCTGAACAATTGAGCTTTTACACGTCCGATGGTGTATCCACATTTTCAGACAAGACTGTCAAGCCGGGGGACACAATTCGTGCTATAATTAAGATTCAGGGCATTTCTCTACAAATGTCGGAAGACGACATCTGGACAGGAAAATCAAGAATTCAACATCATATCCTACAACTCTATAAAATCAACACGGGTATAGCTGATTAGGCACGACTTACTAAACTAACTGATAATGCAATTAATGAAAATATCAGAGACATAGATCCACTAATCAAAAAATACAAGTTCATAGACATTGGGTCATATGTGAAATATAGATACCATAAGAGTGTATGCACCATTACAATACCACCAATTGAACCAGTCACTGGAATTACTGTCTTCGCTAGGTCATTACTATTATCTTTATTTCCAACCATTACCGATAAGAAATAGCAGACTGCAACTACTAGACCAATTTCTAGAGCACCTAGAACTGTAACCATTGTGGCACGTGAGTCCATCTTCTGTAAGTACTTAGTAATATTTTACTTAGAACCTAGTTGCGGTAGAGCACCCTTGATTGTCAAAGAAGAACCGAGATTTCCAGGTATACTTGAAATTATATAAACACCTTCCAATATAAGAACTGCTAATATTGTTGGTATCACAATTGAATAAATTCTGTATGACTGCAATCTCTTATTTTGATTGGGAGAGCACGTATCTTTCATTCTATCTACATGCAAGGTAAGTTTTCCCTTCTAAAGTAGAGGCTTGATGCCACTTGATAAGACAAGAAAGAAACGTGTTCTAGAACCGGGACCAAAGGTATGTCATCCACGACTTAAGGGAAAGTATAACGAATGTCTGTCTGATGAACGACTGAATGAATTATCTCGTGTATACGGTGCACCGTCTACTCTTAAGAATAAACCCTTGAGACAATGGTTAACCAGGAGGGCTAAATGTAAGACAGAACGTTGTCTAATTGAAAAGGCACCAATTGACCAGGCTAAGAAAAAATACCTCTTGAGGCGTTATTACAGACCTAAGATGCCAAATGAATGGGTATCAGACCCTGACCAGTGGTTAGATAGTAATAATATACAGGACGTAATGAATCAATATGAAGAAACATATCCTAATTTCAAATTCTATGGAGCGAACCCAATTGACTTTGCAGCTCCAGATCCCTATGACAAGGAGGCTGCTTCTCAACACAAGTGCTTAAATGAAGATATCTGTAAATTGAATCTTAAAGATTTATTGAAGCGAGGTAAGACACATTTAGGATTTGTATACAACTTGGACCCTAGTAATAAAGGAGGTAGCCACTGGATTGCGAGTTTCACAGACATTCCGGGTCATAAGACATATTACTTCGATTCATATGGAATGAAGCCACCTGCTCAGATTGCAAGATTCATGAGATCTATGACCTTACAAGATCCTCAGATGAAATTGCAATTTAATGCTCGTAGGTTTCAATATGGCGATACTGAATGTGGCATGTATTCCTTATATTTTTTGATTAGAATGCTCGAAGGAGATGACTTTAAGAAATTCTGTAAGCGTGCTCCTAAGGACGCAGAAATGATAGCATTAAGAAAATGGTTATTTTCCGAGACAGACTAAAATATACGTTATTTTCCATCTATCCTCTTCTCATGGTATGAGTAGAGCGACATGGATCCACGAGTGCAACAGACTAGACGTGTCTTTTTCAGTGATCAAAATGAGACTATGCTTTATTCAATGTTATCAAATAACTTCCAGCAAAGACTCGGGGCACAATTAAATGAAAAGCAAACATCTCGTCTTGAACGTGCCCTAGAACATTATATGAGTGAAGTATTTCAATCAAACGCATCTCTTCCTGTTCAGACTTTAAACAAAGAGGTATTGGCTGCAACTGCATCAGACTTTACAGATTACTTGCAAAGACAGGAAGCAGTTGCCCAGGCTCAACCTAATGCATTCCAGGAGACTTCCCAGCGATATGACCAGATACAGGTCGACCGCCAGAGAAGTATCGAGGCTCCCCGACCTGCTATTCCTGATTATGTGCAACCAATGATTATCAAGGAGGATGAAAGCATTAGTGCTCTAAGCCTATTCGAGGAAGCTAAGAAGCGTCGTAATATGGAAACAACCATACAGGCAGAAGAGCTAATTGCAAAGAGAACAGTAACCTCTCAACAACCTCTTTACTTAGACCCTCCTCAGGAAAGACCTGATCCCAGGGCCATGTTTGATAAACCTCTCGACATGGTTGTAGCTGGTGCGAATCAAAGAGAATTACCAGGTCGTGGTGATGGAAATCCTACACTTGCTCGCCCCGGCCCTAACGTTGCATCTAGAGGAACCTTGCAACAGGATATGTTAATCAAGCAAGAAGATATACAGAGTTATAAGGAAACTGAATATAATTTGTCTATTTACAGTGCTGATCGTAATTGGGAGCTCGATATTAACAACAATGAGACACGTTTCAACTTCTCAGTAAATCTAAATTCTACGAATTCTCCTACGGGTGTAAATGTGCAGGCAAAGGCTGCGAATCGTTTTAAGAATATAGTCCGTATTGAATTTGTCAAAGCCATTATCCCCATTGAGGCTACAGATATGATTGTTCGCAAACTAAATTCATCCAGCTCTCCTGATTTTCAGCAAGCACTTATTAATGCTCAAGCAGTTGCAATTACATCAATTAACGCAGGTGTCTCAGTTGCACCTATTCCTGCTGCAAATCTAGCCCAATACAATCTATCAATTCTACGTGATTACAACAGTCTTATGGGAACTGTAATTACATCCTATGATTCTACATACTTGAAATCCGTTTACAGTTATCCTTTTATTACCTTGAACATTAGCGAATTAGATACAAATACATATGGAACAAGTTCTTCCATGGATAATGCCTTTGGTATTCTTCAGTATGACTCAAATTGGACAGATAACACAGATTCTCTTGGGTTTACTTCTTTAATTCCTAAGCACATGAAATGTCAACGCATCTTTGCACCTACCCCTCTTTCTACGTTAAATAAGTTGTCAATCAGACTTCAGCAACCCAATGGCAACTTGATTAATCCTAGTTCAGATACTCTAGATATTAGTGGTATTTTCTTAAGTAATTATGCTTCAATCAGGCCATATTTTAATTCTGCAATGGACTTATCAGGAACTGTTTATTCAGATAATGTTGGCGAATACATTTGGATAGATTGTAAGAAATGGTTTAATAGGTATCAGTTTTCTGTAGGAGATAAGATTTGTATTAAGAATTTAGCTTGCATTCAACCTACTCCTGCTATCCAGGATCTTATTACACATTTACACAATCCAGATGGCTTAAGTATTGCTGGAATTGCATGGTCTAAGAAAATAGATCCATATGTGCAATTACCTGCAGATGGCTTAACAATAAATCAAGTCACATCTGGACTAAGAAATACAGTTGCAACCTCTGTTCTAGTGGATGGATCAAATAATGCAGGATACGCACGATTTATCATTGTAAGAGGAAAATTCATGGATCCTACTACAGGATCAACTGCAGTAAGTCCTTATGGAGGGGCTGCTACGAATGCCACAGTAGCAACTCAAATTTTATCTGGTGCAACAAAAATTACTCAAGGAAAGCTCATTAACTTTAGCAGACAGACCCAGCTTATTTTTAGAGTTATTACCCGTGAATACGATTCAACTAGTTTAGTAAGACCCGATAATCTCTAATGTGTTAAATACGCATTGATAAAATTCAATCTATTTAATAGTAAGAATGCGAATCTACGCATTACTATTATTAATTCTTATTACAATTGCCATTCTTGCATTGTTCAAATTATCCGACCCCTTTTTGAATTATGAAAATAAGCATCCCGACTTTGTTGTTGATCGTCTTAAGACCTTTGGACATATTGGTATGAATTTGATTAGTTCATCAAGCGATGGTATTTTCGGAACATCTGCTAACCCTATTGCTAAGACATTTTTTCTAAAGGATCAAGCTCCTTTATTTGGAGAGCGTGCGAATCTATTCAGACTTACAGATATTTGTGAGGGGGTAAAGTATGTTAATTGCAATGCCTTTGATAACCCTGAATTTTCTCTAGATTGTGGAATGTGTCTAGACTTTGGTAAGAATAGCAAGGGTGCTGCTATGCAAGGGGGGCTTGTTTTACTCGATGCAGATAAGCAAGTTCAAAGAAAGAATGTTAAGAAAAATACAATCCCAGATTATATACCTACGGTTGGATTTTGCCCAGTCAAGAAAATGGTATCTACAAAGGCAGAATGCTTGAGGCTACAAAGAGAGCTATTGTGTAAGAAAAATAATTCGTTTGACGTAGACCACTGTTCACAGTGTGCAACAAGTGCCGAATTTAATGTAATAGATGATTCTCAGCAACCAGGTATATTGGATAACTCAGGATTTCTCCACATTATCGGTTCAGGTAATATGACCTTTATTGAACAGGGTGGTGAAACTAAGAAAGATATAAAACTTACAAATAGACCTGTTAAGATACCTATTACTGGAAGAGAAGGTGTTCGTGTTATTCTAAATCTTGAAGATAATGGAAGTGGAGCACCATTTCTCGCTGGCTATATAACAGGTCTTGTCTACAAGGGTGATTTTAAGACTGATATACTAGCGATTGCCATAAGCGACGAGCTAACAGGGAGAAAGCCGCGTATGGTAGGGTCAACTAAGGTAAATAGGTTTCCTGTAAAAAGAATGGGCCCTGGATTTGGAAAAAAGTCAATGAGTGCACTTTTTATAATACCTTATTCTTTCATTGATATGACAATGGAAGAAGTTAATCTATGTAAGAACGGACCTTTCCTAACACGAAGTGCTAGTGCACAACAAGTAAAGAGTAGTCCTTGTTATCAACCAGATTCTGCTCCAGGTAAATACAGTCAAGCATGTCTACAAGAGCTATGGTATGCAAATAGTTGTAATGAGAAAGGTAAGGGATTTCCTACGGATAGTGTAAAAGCTTCCTTTCTAATGGCAGACCCCTCTGGTAAATTTAAAACAACGAATGAAATATCAAATTATATCTATAACCGAGCAATTCCATCTATTACACGATATAATGCAAGAGGTCAAATGTTATCTATTGCAGACTGGCATATTGAAAGTATGTTTTGTTTAGGAAGACCAATCAGGTCAACATGTGATTTCTTAGCCCCTGGTCCAAGAGACGATGATTGTATTGTTTACTTGTGGAACAATGCAAAAGCAGTATGGGCTGAAAAGAAAGAAAATGAATTAACCCCTTGGTGTGATAACAATTCATCCTTATCTCCTATAAACCCAGATGGTTCAAGAAATCAGGCAAACATTCAGTATTGGAAGGCGATAAGTAATGAACAGGAGGATATTCGTGATGCCATGAATATGGCAGCTAAGAAGTCAATTGAGCAAGAAAAGGATAAGGAAAAGAACGGAATGTTTATGACAAAATGCCATGGCAAATCATATTCGGATTCAATGTTGGCAAGATGGAAACGTGAAGAGGAAGAGAAAAAGAGGAAAGAGGAGGAGGCAAGAAAGAAAGAGGAAGAGGCAAGAAAGAAAGAGGAAGAGGCAAGAAGAAAGGTTAAATAAGTGAAACATTAAACTTTACAAATAATAGCAAGGATGCGAGAGGACAACGCATTGTTTCTATTCTTATTAGTAATAGTTTTACTTATTTTCTTATTTTACAATACTTTCAAAAAAGAGGGATTTGACACGCATGCAAACTTTGTACTTCAACAGAACAAGAAATTTAATAGCGTTGGAATCGCACTTCGCAATAAGAAGAATGATGGAATGTTAGGATCCACTGCAAATACAATACTGAACACATTTCAACATACCAATGACACGCCATTGAACGATAAAAAAGTAGGATTAGCAGCATACATAGATAAGTGTGAATCTGTAATAACAATGGATTGCGATATGTTCGACGACCCCGAATTTAGTAAAATTTGTGGATTATGCCTTGATCTAGGTAAGAATAGCGACGGTATTCCTACACCAGGAGGACTTGTTCTTTTATCAGAAGACAGGGACTTACCCAGGGAGAAGTCGCCTCCAGGGTTTTTACCAGATTACATACCTACCGTTGGCTTCTGTCCGGCAGGGAAAATGGTATCAACAAAGAAAGAATGTCTGAAGCTACAGAGACAGTTATTATGTAGAAAGAATTCCAGTTATGATTTACCAGCTTGTTCTCAGTGCTACTCAGATACCAGTTATTCTATAGTAGACCCTAAGGAAAGTCCAGGTGTAATTACGGATTCAGGTACACTTAGTATAATAGGTGAGGGTTTTCTAAAGATTGAGGAAGTAGGTTATCGAAGAGAAGGTATCAAATTAAATTTAAGAACACCCTATTCTTACAGACCCCGTGGAAGTGAGGGCACTAGAGTCAAATTATCAATAACGCCTCCTGATACTTCAGAAGACAGTGATACAACTCTCCCTTATATAGCAGGTATAATAACAGGAAATACAGTTTCAGGAACATTTAGTGCAGATTTACGCAGAATTATTTTGGTAGATGAACAAACTGGAAGAAAGCCGCGTTCATATGGAAAGGCAAGTGTTGGTGGAACAACTGTATCAAAAATGGGACCTGGATATGGTAAAGATACCGCTGTTATTGTAGCTATAATTCCATTCACATTTACTGATACCAGAATGATGGAATCTACCTTGTGTAAGGGTGCTCCGTTTATAACAACGCAGGCAGCCGCTGAATTTTTAGAATCAGATCCTTGTTATAAAAAAGGGTCTGGTCCTGGTAAATTTTCCTTGGAGTGTCTACAAGGCATATGGGATGATAATAGTTGCACAACAAGTGGCACTGGATACCCTAGTGATTCAAGTAGGGCTGCCACTCTAATGACCTCCCCAGATGGCTCTTTCTTAACTCTTACAGACATTGCAAACTTTATTTATAACAAGGCATTGATTACTTCTACAGGAGTTGATGAAGAAGGTAATACGCAGACCATGAAGGATTGGTCTGCAGCCAGTGTATTTTGCACAGGCCGTGAGGTTACATCCCCATGCGATACTCCCCAAAAGGGTTCAGGGCCATTATCTGCAGAATGTATTGTTCATTTATGGAATAACCAGAGTTCTAAGAAAACATGGCAGGGCAGGGATGACCCAATTGGTCCTACCTATTATTCATCTTCAGCCACTAGTTTATTTAAGGAAGGGAAAGTCGAACGTTCTTGTCAAGCTACTGGAACCTTATCTCCCGTTGATCCAAATGGCAATAAGAAGAGAGATATCATACGATACTGGCAAAGACAGGGAGGTGTAGATAAGGTCAAGCGAGTAATGGCTGACCTACATAGGGCCGCGAATGCTCAGGTGGTAGCAGATGACCAGCTTTCTCCCTATTTCAACCAATGTTATGGAAATATACCATTTGCACCAAGACCTCCTGCTATATTTACATGTAATAACTCTGCTGGATTACCTCAGTCTTTCACTCCAACTTCAAATAATATACTAGTAGATAATTTAATGATGACAGAGGATTACAAATTATCAATGGATATAACACCAAGAGGAACCGTTGGTAATTGGGGATCTATTATTCATTTTACAACTGGTGGCGATTGCTGTGCACCAAGTCAAAGAACCCCTGGTATATGGTTTGCCCCTAATACTATCGACACATTTGCACTACACGTTGGTTTTGCGAATGATGGGGGGTGGGCAGCCAGGCCCTCTGGTATGCCATTTGCTATTGGTAAGAAATCACATTTTGAACTAGAATGTAAAGGAAATCAGGTCAAAGTAACGGTTGATGGTAAAGTATATAATTATACTCATGATTCATATCGCTTTAGTGGACCTGTAAGGGTATATGGCGGTGATCCATGGTATCCTCCTGCAAATTGTTTTGTTCAAAACCTATGTCTACAGCTTTCAAAGTCATGGACGGTAAATATTGGTAATAGTGATACAAATGAGAAAATTGTTCCATTACCTGCAGGTCTTCCTTCTAGTGCTAGAAATATAAAACATGTACCTCAAGGATATACAGATGATTATGTTTATAGATTTGAAGGAAATAATTTAATAGTGAGACGTGTTGACCATTTCGGTGGATGGGGTGCACAGACTAAAGCAGTAATTTCAGAGGGTGTAATGCCACATATTCCAAATGTAGCATTTGTAAGAATTGAAGGTGGGACACGTGTATTAAACTTGTCTCAGTTAGTTGTCTTAGATGAATATGGGAATAATATTTCACGGGGTAGACCCCAGCAAGTAAATTCAGAAACCTACGGAGATGCGAATAAGACAAAGGCAAATGATGGTGGAGAGGCACCAAGAGGGCATCCTAATGAATACCATGGTCACAATAATGAGACTGGGCAAGATTTGTGGCAAGTTCAACTTGATGGGCCTAGGAATGTAGCATCCGTTGTTGTTTATAATCGTTCAGACTGTTGTGCAGATAGAATGGCTTCAGGATATGTCATCAAACTATATTCACCTAACCCTGGTGGTGGCTACCGTGAGGTTTTTGTTAGCTCTAGATTAAACGCAAATCCAGTTCAAGTTGTAAGAACTCGTTAAACATATTTTTGGAATATAAAAATTCAGATATAAGAAATAATACCTGAATTTTTATCCTGATTAGACATTAGTATGTTTGCAAGGGTATTGGATGAAATGAAACAGCCCCTGGCAACAAAAGAAAATTTTACAAGTGAACATACAAAGGGAACTCGGTCTATTCAGAATTATTTCGCAAATATCATGCCAAATATGATCTATAATAACGAGGCAAAGATAGTCCACAAAAATGATCCAAAATTAAATATACCTGCCTTGACTGAAGTAAGTAATACTCGTATCGCAAGTAATCAGGACGTTCTAAGACAAGAGTGGCTTCAGACTGATAATAATAAGGAATTACTTAAATCGATGGAGGCAGATTGTAAAAATGATCGTGGCCTCGATCCTCTTGAACGTCTTACACAGTTAAGAGATACCCAGAATCCACAAAGTCGTCTAAGATGTGGATATTTCTATAACAAAACAGACCCTTCAGCTGGAGGGGCAGCCCTTGGTTTTGAACAGGGATCTGTTTCTCATAACCCGCCCGGTGTCTGGAATTGGGACCTAAAACTTGCAACCGAGCATATGCACGTGGATTTGTGTAAGAATATACAGAGCTGTAGTGATATTGCTAGATTAAGTCTAAAAGGTCGATGCGCATGGTGTATTCGACTAGAAAAAGCGGTTCCTCTATCTAAAAATGGAAAGGTGGCCTACCCCTGGAATAAGATAGGAGGATGTCCTGCAAGTGAAATAGCTACAAGTGCAGATAAGTGTCCGACAGCCCCCCCACCTGACGAGGATGAAGAAACTCCTCCTGAGCCATGTGATCCATTGCCAGATGGTAGATTAGCTCGTTCTTGTGTGCTTGATAAATTGAGATCATCTGGATGTTCAGACCGTGGTGCTATAGCACGCGCACTAGCAGCAGGGCACGATAATGACTACATGCATACCTTATATTCTCAGAAGGCCTACAATATATATCAGCAAAGGTCATCTACTAATTTGAATGTAGATGGTTTGAAGACTGGTAAACTAAGTATGAATGATGCATTAAATGAGTTTGATCGTCTTGCCAAAGACGCGTCAGTTAAGGACAAAAGTGTTACTACATTTGCTGCTAGAGATCTTTGTCTGAATCAAGGCGAGATAGAGAATTTCGATTTCTGCACAGAAGTCAATGATTCCACGGTGGGTCCTTATTTAATCAATTGTCTACAGAAAGCATTTATAAAATCAGGTGGTCAGAAAAATGGCTCCAAATACCCGTCTCCATCTAACATGTCATACTGGAATTCACTTCCTAACTGGAAAGCGGTATTAGCGGCCATGCAAGATATAAATAATAAAGCACAATCTTCTGACAGTAATATAAAATATCGTGGAACACAGGAATTAATTGATGTAAATACTCCTGATCCATTTCAGTGTACAAACAACCAGCTTCCTAGAAATATCACCTTGTCTAAGGGTGCAATCGTTGCTAAGTTTACTATGACACAGGATTATAAAATAGAATTTGATATAACACCAAAGGGGGGAGTTGCAGGTCCCTGGGGATCTATTCTACATATTACAAGTGGACCAGACTGGAACTCATATGGTTCTAGAACACCAGCATTCTGGTTTGAGCCTAATGGACTCAACTTCCATGCGTATTTTGGAGATTCAACTGAGTTTTCACTTGGATTTCATAATAAAGGTGATTTTAGTTTCGGTAAGAAATCCCGTGTTTCATTGGAAGCTAAGGGTCGTAATATGACTTTGAAGGTAGATTCCCAAACATTCACTATGACACAACCTAATTATAGATATAGTGGTCCTGTAATTGCATATGCATGTAATCCATGGCATAATGTCGCGAATTGCATACTTGAGAATGTCTGCTTACAATTGAATGGTAATTCTACTCCTATTCCTGCTCTTCCAGACTGGATTCAAACAATGCAAAAGCCTAATAATTGGAAACACAAACCAGGTGGTTTACTTAGTATATCAATTACTGAAAATGGAACTGTATTTGGGGTGGGTAGTGGAAACATTGTATATAAATGTGCTAATATGAATTTTACTAATTGGGAAGCATTTGTTGATGGTAGGCTCAAACAGGTAGTTGCCATTCGCCCCGACTGGTTTCTTGGTATTGGAACAGATGATAATATTTATAGACAGTGGGGTGGAAATCCTTCTGTTGCTGGAGGATGGAAATTAAATGGCCCCAATACCCGAAATAGAATATGGTCTGCTGGTGGAAAAGACGGCTGGACATTCAGTCTTACACCAGAGAATGGTTCTAATAATATATTCTTTGGTGATGGAGGCTTAGGAGGAACAAATTGGAATATTCCTGGTGGTTTATCTATGATTTCTTATGGTCCTGATGAATTATGGGGTGTTAGCAAAGGGGGGTATATGTTTAGATATAACGGAACAGCTGAACAAATATATCGCCAACATGCTAGAGGTGAAAAACTTGGCACAGATTGGCAACTAATGCCCAGGCCACCTGAAGCTCCTGGAAGTGGAGGCTGGGCTAAATTCGTGGCAGTTTCTCCAGATGCCAAACGTATTGTAGCAACAGGCTTACAACCTCATGGAACACTTGGTAATCCAACGAATGCATTGTATGCCTGGCACAAAGGAAAGTGGATTCCTGTATGTGGTGCAAGAGGACAGGTAGCCATATGTGATTCGATGATTGTTTGGATAGATGAACAAGAAGGTCGTCAAACAACCCCATATGGAGCCTATAGTGTTTACTTCATGAATTTAGTAGATGTTAAAGCTATTCCTGATACTAGAACCGTTCATAAGCTTGATTTAAGAAATCCTGATACACAGTCATTCAATATTGGTACACATATACCTCTACAAGCTGGAAACAGAGTAGACACGAATTTTCCTAATATGCCTACTTTTGATGCATGTATATCGGCTGCCAGGGTTAGATATCCAGGTCAAAACATTGGAGTCACTTACTTAGATGGAAACTCATGGATTCCAAGAAATCCTGGAACATGTTGGGCGGTTCCTATGGAACCCTTTTCTGAAGGATCTAACGCATGGGCTTGGGGGTGGAAGTCAGCCTTCGTTACGAACGGAGACATGCCTGGTATTGAAGGAGTTACCAAGATTCAGATAGCAGGTGGTGGGAATGGGCAGCATTTACAGCTATCTCAAGTGGTTGTCTTTGATTCAAAGGGTAGAAATGTTTCTATAGGGCAAGTTGCTGGTGGGTCTCCTGTATTTCAGGCTAATACAGTACCTTCTAAGGCAACTGATGGTGTTCACGCACCTAGAAATTGGCCAGATATGTCCTGCTCAACTTATCAGCCACCTGGTAAAATTGTCCACTGGGAAATCGGACTTCGCCAGCCTACAACTGTTTCAGCTATAATTATATATAATCGCAACGACTGTTGCCAGGATAGATTAAATCATTATAATATGCACATGTTTAATTCTAATCTTGATCTTATATACTGGAAGCCGAATATTGGGTCTGGACTCGTGAATATCTTAAAAACAAATGCTTCAACGAACCAGGCAGCCCAAACAAAGGGTCATTTTAATGGCTTTTGTTATTCAAACAGATATGGTGATTTATATAATGCATTTGACAGACCTATGGGCCCTGGTACTAATGATGCCGCTCTACAAAACCACTATAACATCCATGGCAGGAATGAAGGACGTAACCCACAGTGTTAAAGATTTACGACTAAAAGACAAAATTCAGCCATTAAATTACCTGAATTTTATCTCCTCGAAATATTAGTATGAGTCTTATTGATAAGACACTAAAATATTTTTCAAAGACATTACCATCCGGTACTTTAAACAATGATAAAAAAATAGATTATCCTGCATTAACTGGCACATATAATGTCAAAGGAAAAATGTCTTCAAGTCCTATTACTAAAAGTACAGAAAAGAATGACGAATTTACTAAGAAACAAGCTCATTGTGAATCAGTTGGTAGCAGTGATCAATTTGACCATTTGAAATCCCTTGCGTCCACAGAAGATACCTCAAGTCGTCTAAGATGTGGGTGGGTTTATAATAATTCAAATCCTGATAATGGACGTGGAGCATATGGCACAAAAGAGGGGGCTTTAAAGACAGAAACTAAAGGCCAATGGATGTGGAATTTGAATAAAGCTCAAGAAAAATACCATACTGCAATTTGTAATAAGATACAATCTTGTTCTGATATCGATTCTGCTATATATAAGCAACGTTGCGGCTGGTGTAATACATCTGGTAAAGCGATTCCAGTAGCAGGAAGAGAACTAGCGTATCCAGGGAATGATAATACTTCATGTGGTTCTAGTAATTTAGTTCTAAGAGCGGCGCAGTGTAAAGTTCAGGAACCAATTACAGATCCCAATTACGTTAGGTCTCCGGCAGAAGCATGTGTACCTTTACAAAACGGTGCTTTACCTCGTGCATGTCTTATACAAAAGGTTTCAGCCGCAGGGTGTAGCGACCAGGGAACTTTATCCCAGGCCTTGAGGGCTGGTAGTGATAACGATTATACAAGTGTTCTCGCACAGCAGAGGGCATTTACAATATATCAAGAAAGAGCTTCTATACCTATGGATCCCACTGGTCTTAAGACAGGTAAGATAACAATTACAGATGCTCTGAATAGTTTTAGCAAAGTCCAGGATTTGGCTGCTTCAGATGCAAACGGTGGTGTACAAGCGGCTGCTCGCGACTTATGCTTAAGAAGTGGTGCAATCGAAGAATATGATTTCTGTGCAGAACTCCAGGATACCACCAAACCCCCCTTTACTCTTGACTGTTTGCAAAAGGTTTTCTTGAGAATGGGTGGTCAGAAAGCAGGCACTGCTTATCCAAATACATCGAGTGTTTCAAATTTTAACAAGATGACAAATTGGCGAGCAGTGAAACAGCATATTCAACTTATTTCTGATAAGACAAAGTCTCAGAATCGTCGGACACAGCAAGAGGGTATGATGGAATTCTATGGTATCCGAATGCAAAACAGACGCAATCCCTTGCCTTATGGTCCTGAAATTGCCTGGGCGGACAAACGAGTTACGCTATCATGCCAGAGACCTCTTCCAGTTCCAGAAGGCTATTCATATTTTGGATGCGTCGATGATGAAACTGATGATATGCTCGACAAATGGGCTGAAAGAAATGGTTGGAATATGGGAACTCCTCCAGAACCTCCTTATGCACTGAGTTTTCCTAATCCAGGTGAAATTTCACTGTATGTGCCTAGCGATAAATATGCGCTTGCTGGAAAGTTTCTTCGAATAATTAATCCTAATGGTGATTCTGAACAAGCTTGTAGAAATACTTGTAGTGCAGAAGAAGACTGTAAAACATATTTCAATATTGGAGAATTTGATAGCCAGCGATCCTTTTGTTTTACGTCTGACAGTGCAGATGCACATGCGCGCCGTCCAATTTTTATTGGTAACGGCCTCAAGTCATATACAAAGAACCCCCCAGGATGTAACGCACCTTATGGAAACCCCCCTCCAACTGTATCTGGATGGAACTATAAGGGCTGCTATGGTGATAATCCTGATAGAACTTTAACGACCAGATTACCAAACACAAATTCAACAGAAGAATGTATTGCAAACGCAAAGGCACAAGGATTTAATACAATTGGTAGACAGTATTTCGGCGAATGCTGGGCTGGTAATAATACAGACTGGAATAGATTTGGGCGTATTGGATGTTGTGAACCCATGGGAGGCCCTTGGAACAACCAGATTTATTCTTCTCAATAATTTATCTAAGATATGGCAGTAATGTTTTCAGGCTTGTATGATCAAGTGAAAACGACATTTGTAAATGTTATAAAACCCCGAGAAGACACCTTATATCCAGATTCTTCTAAAATCCCTGAAATTCATGAATACAGACAACGAGCTGTAATAGGGTTCGATAGACCTGCATTTGTTGAAAGGAAACAAGCTGCCGAAGTAGCATTATCTGGACCCGTTGGTTTAGGTAAATTACAGACAACTCCGAGAGATATGTATCTGAAGGGACCAGTGGAACGCTTTGATTTCTGTACTGAATTACTGGATTCCACTCCTGGACCCTTTCCCTTAGAATGTCTTCAAAATGAATTCATCAGACAAGGTGGTCAACGAACTGGTTCCCTGTATCCCAGCCAGAGCAATCTGATTAAATGGAATTCTAAAAAGAAATGGATACACGTCAAACAGGAAATAGAAAATATCATAACAAGTACCTTGGACACAAGGCCTATAGCGAAAGAGGAAGCTATGAAGGGATTTTATGGTGTTGGTCTAGGACAACCTGCAGAACCCTTAGCACCCCAGCATGGCGTAGAAGTATTTTGGTTCACTCATCATACAGATATTACAATGCCCACTACATTTCTTGGAAGAAGAATTCGTTCCATGATCTCATCTTTGAACACAAATACCTTAGAATCTGGGTCTCTTATTTTCTTTACCAGTCTCATTACAGACAAATGGTCTCAAGCAAAGTTCCGTGTAAATTCTTTGAATGGATTTGCCTTATATTTCAATTCGCATATGACCCGTGTCTACAATAATAAAATGGAATCCAATAGCACCGAATTAGCCTCACTACATAATGGAGGAAATACTACCAGTGAATCGAATGTAATTCCTATGAGACCAGATATTAATAGGCTCGCTGGGTATCTGTATTATGGCCAAGGTATGACATACTATAAGCTGGAAGCAGAATGTCCTGAATTTGGACCAGGATTCAAAGAAATACCCCAAGGAAACTTGCAATTAACTCAGGAAGCCTTTGCACCCATGATTTCTTTTGAAGTTGAAAAGACACCTCAGATCTATGGGTGTGATTATCCATTGTGCGACAGACGATTTGGTGGATTCAAAATGAAATGGGAGCAAGATGGATGGGGTGGGCCATCTTTGCAATTTAGAGGTGAAAGTGTCGATCAACAGCAATTTCCTCTTAGAAAGAACTACATGAGCTTTCCTTCTAGCAGATGTGCTATAAAGTCTAAGTTTTCTATAAGATATAGTTCTTTCATTGCCATGACTATGTTGATCACCGTAAGATCATGTCCTAAGCAAGGACAGATTGCATTACCATTTACTCTATCTGGAAAGACTGGATGTACCTTGTTTGCAAGGCCCATTTCAGATAAAGAAATTATCTTAAATGTTGGCTCCTTAGATGGCAAACTTGTTACACAAGATGGCCCTATCATACAACTTAGTGTCCCAACACTTATAGTCTTCAGAGTTTTAAGAAAAAACGAAATGGATCCAAATTCTATACATGGTATACAAGTTGGAGCCGCTGGTGTCATTGATTTACAACGCAATTTAGAAAATAAAAAGATTTTGAGACAGTCGAGACCACTTGTTTTACCTGGTCTCTTAGAAGGTGAACCACTTTATTTAAGAATACAATCGGAAAACATGGCATTTGATTTCTTTTGGCTACATATGTTTGATTATAATATAGATGCAGATAAGCTTTATAGAGAAGCTAGGGCCGACTGGGGCTACCTACCTTCCATCTAATATTAAAAAATTGAAGGCTCGAACCATTGCATTTAGGGTATGGATTATCCAAATGCAAAGTTTCTTATTTACAATTCCTGGGAAATTGATGAACCGTATAAGTTAGCTGGGTCTCTTATAGTAGGTATAGCTTTTACAGAGGAGGAGGCAAAAGAGAAGATTGAACTATACAAGGGACAAAGTGGCGACTTTCACTCCAGGTTCCCTTCTAATACTAGAAGACGTTTCACTTATATTGCAAATAGACCTAAATGGTGGACGAATTATAAGCCTTCTGTTCAGTAGCCTTCAGGCAAAGGTTAGTAGCCTTCTGGCACAGGCAGCACATCACCCTTTGGCATTCCAGTAACAGGATGGGGCTTGACAAATCCAATTGGGATTTTTAGTTCAGCGTCATCTATACTATAAAAGAGGTATCCTAAAACCTTTCCATCAACATCTTTTTTAACTTTATAGTAATACTCTTTCTTTCTATATTCTACCTTCTTTGGTTTTACTACAGGGGCTACAGGTATTTCTGCTCCTTGCACTGCTTGCGCTATAGGTGCCTTCTTAAATCTTGCCTCAGTCTCCTGAATATCTTTCTGTAAGTCAGGGTGGTATGCAAAGTCGCCGATGTTGCCGTCTAGTGCAGCACATTTGTATGAGCCGTCATAATTATCTGGCAAGTTCATTTCACAATCCACTGCAACAGACTTCATTACGCTTTGTAAAGAACTTAGAACCTTCTCCTTTCTTAAACTAATTAGAAGAACCTTTTGGTCACTTGTTAAGATAATAGAACGGTCTTCTTCTAAAGCACCACCACTCTGTTGTTCAGCTTGGTCAGTTGTATCGACGCCTAAGATATCTGCTCCAGGATTTGGATTCGCAGATACAGTTTCAACTTCAGGTAAAGCCTCAGCAAGTTCTTCTTCATCTCCTTCAAAGAACTCTTCTTTTTCTACCGCCTTAGATTCAACTACTGTAGGGGTGAAATCTTTTAATTCAGTTCTAACCTGTTCCAAGAGTTTACCCATTCTATTCTTACCCTTTCCAGTGCGCCCTTCACCCCAATAGGCATCTGTAGACGCCTCAATCAAGGGCCTTGGCTCAGTTTTCTTCAATTGTTCAAGAAGACCACTGTTCTGTTGGAACTTGGCTCTTAACCCAGTAAGCATTATACTTTCCTTTTGAGTATCCCAATCAGGCCTCTTTTCACCATCTTTCTCAGTTCCAAGTTGCTTTGCCTTTGCAGGTGTAGGACTTACACGAATAGCCTCTTGCCATTCTACATTGGAAGGGAATTTGGATGCTTGGAAGAAATGTTCCACAGTGGGATATCGCTTTCCATTTACAACCACGGGAGAAGGTGCAAAATTAGAAAATCCACGGTAGTTATTGGGTAGCTTGGAAAAGAAACGAATAGGTCCAGTGGTATCTTCAGGAGCTGCTACAACTTCTTCTTCAGGCTTAGCATCAACCTTGAAGAAGGCACCAGGAACCACATCAACACCTGCTTCTGCAGGCTTTGGCACAGGAACACCTAGAGCTGCTGCATCTCTTGCAGAGTATGTATCACTGTGTTCCAGGGTCTTGTCTACTGCTTGTGCCAGTAAAGCCTCCTCAGGAATTATAGCGCAATACGTGTAAATGGTCACATTCTGTTGATCCTTTGGCAAGTCCATGTGAGAACAAATACGAACTGCACGACCCTTTACCTGCTGGGTTCTCACTGAATTCCAGTAGGGCTCCATAACGTGAACACCACGCACACATTTCAAAGATAGACCCTCTGCTCCAGCTGATGTAATACAGAACGCACGGCATAGACCGCCATCAAAATTATCCTTCCACCCTGCATCTTGTAAGACTTTCTGTAAAGCAGGAGTTAGCTTGTCTAGGCGAGCGTTGAAGACGTCGACAGCGGCACCACGCTGCTCCTTAGAACCAACACCTGTGAATTCTATATAACGCTTCTCAGGAACCTTGGGTCCTTTTGCCAAAGATGTAATCGTGCGATCACTGAATTTTAGTTTTCCATCGGGGCCAGGTATAATTTGAATAGGGACATATCCATTGGCTTCCATGCAAATGCCAAAGATACCGATGCCTTCCATTTCTAAGAATGTAGAATAGACTAAGCTGCTTCCAGGTAAATCATTGATGTTTTTCAACATCATGGCATATTTAGGAGAGTATTTTGCCAAATTCTTATCTGCAGGTCCATCTAGCTGTAAATGAGTGGGACCCATGGTTCGTAGCTTGTCCTTCACTGCCTTCAAGGCAGCCTGGTAGGCAGCCTTGGCTTCCTTGGTTCCTCGAATGGGCGCTGGAATCGCTGAAACAGGTCCAACTTCAGCCTTAGCCTCTTGAACTGCCTCAGCATCATCTTCAACTTCTACGTTATCATCCTTCCCTGCTACAGCATCTTCTACATCAGCCTCAATAATGGCATCACGGTCATTACCCGTCTCAGCGTCTAACTCTTCTAAATTACCAGGTCTGGGTCTTGTAATACCCTCAGGAAAGGCAAAATTACAGGCCTGGCGAGAACTCATACGGTAGTTGGATGCAGACTTCATCGTTGCGACTTCATTAATTTCCGCCCAGACTGCATCTCCAGCTGAACCAGTCTGCTTGGGTTTCTTCATTTCAACCTGAATTTCTTGGTTTCTTAGCTTGTTATATATTTTCAGCGAGTAGCCAGTTAGAGGAATTCCAACAATTTCATCTTTTACTATCTTAGGCATTACATCCCCCTGGATACCTCTGTAATAAGAGACTAACCCACGGATACGTTTTTGTAAGACCGTTACATTTTTTAATGTTATACCGTCCTCTTGTAGGAATGCGCCACGGAAAGGAGTATCCCAACATGGTAAGAGTTCCTGGGCTTTCATTTGACCTTTTCCTCGAATACTAATCTTTATTAGTTTCATGTTTGCCTCGAGGTCTAGCCAGATTTGCTCCAGACTTGGTGAAGGCTTTCCTGGTGCCCTGCGTTCAATGCCGATTACATCACCATCTTCTGCAAATACCTTGGTAAACTGCTCAGGTAAACGTGTCACACATACATCCATGCTTCCCTCAGATACAGTAAAATGAACTGTATCTAGATTTTCATTTTTGGAAACCAAGTCTTCAATTAATGGACGGATATCGCGCATTCCTTCCATGGTAACTGTAAAATCTATTTTGTGAATTGCACCATGTAGGATATTAGATAAAATACCAAGTTCCTCAGGAAAGTTAATTAGAGGAGTTCCAGAAAGACCAATGATTTTGCAATTCTTGGCATCCATAAATAGCCTATAAAACATATATCCACGCATGTAATTCTTAGTCATACCGCATAGAGGCAACTTCTTTCTATCGGGCGTTAAGACTTCCAAGGGCAAGGTGCGTCTGCGACCAGGAGGATTACTGAAATATGGTTCTAGAGAACCTTGCATTAAGCGTGTTAGATTGTGGATTTCGTCTACTACAATTACTGCATCATCGAAGATTTCAGGGGTTGAGCAGACCATTGTCTTGAGTTCGCGGGCTGTAATACCATTGTAGTTAATGAAACGAATACGATTCTCAATGGTTACCTTCAACTGGGTCTTAATTTCATCCTTATCTTGGGGTGATAAGGAATCAAAATTAGGATTTGCTTCAAAATCTGGGATCCAGATTTTCTCTAACTGAGGGCGACCCTTTGCTCTTTTAGCAAAGAATGAATCGGGAATACCATAGACTGACTGAGCAAACATCTTCACCATCGCAGGTTCAGGATTTGACCCAGGCTTCAAGGACAAGGATGTCCAGTGATTTTGTAGACGGAAATGCTTGAACCCGCAAAAATTAATCTCACTAATGAAGTTGTCACGTAAACTGAAAGGGGTCATTACGACTATTTTGAGACCACGTGTTCCAAATAAAGCCTCAGCAGCTGCAATTGCAGAACATGTCTTACCACTTCCTAGGCCGTGATAGACTAAAAGGCCTCGATAGGGTGTTTCGAAACGCAAATACTCGCGAATGAATGCCTGGTAATGGTAGATTTTAACTTCTTTTACACCCTCTGCCCCTTTGCAGGTTGCGACATTCAATTCGCGTTGAAGACCCTTTGGGAAAATAGGACCGTATTGGTCAACCAAGAAGGATCCGAAACCACGACGAGACATGGGCACAAAGCTTTCCACAGGTTCCACTTGATAGGGATTGGTTGTCTCAATATCGAGAAGTCCCTTTGCCATGTTTTGCAGCGTCTGAGACAATTTGCCAACTTCAGATGCCTGTAAATCTCTTGACATAACGTCCATGCGTGAGTAGACTGCTTTACCTTGACCGGGGGCCCTATCTTTCACTGCAGGCCCCTTTTTCACAGTCATGGCTAAAATTCCGGGTGGCAGAATTGCTTCTCTTCTTGATTTAGTTTCACCTTTCCTACCTTTCTTCTTTGCAAACATTTCAGGGCCTTCGCTTTCGACACCAGGACCTTTTAATTCAGATTCAGGCCCCTGTCCCTCAGGATTACGAAAGGGTGTCTGTGATAAATCAGTTAATACGCCAACGGTGGGTGGTGTTGGTTCAAGAGCAAGGACTACCTTGGTCTTTGTAAACGCCTTAAATTTAGGAGGTGCCACGGACGCCATCTAATTTGGCTCCGATGTTTTCTTCATGTATATCTCTAACGCAAGCCGACTAGCCTCTTGTTCCGCAACTTTCTTATTTCTGGCTTTACTTGTTGCCACTACATTTCCGTTTGGATCTAGGACACCCATTGTAAACACACGGTCATGAGGTGGACCATCCACTTTTACTTCTTTATAACGAGGGGGTTGATGAAATTGAGATTGAAAGTATCTGAGCAATTGATCTTTAAAATTAGTGTCTTCCGCGATAAGCTTGGAAAAGTTAATGTGCTTTTCCATAATGGAAATAAAGAACTTGCGGGCTACATCATATGCAACTCCCTCATTTCCCTCATGTTCCATGATAGCATCAATCCATGCTTCCAACATGGAACCTAAAATGCGCAAGTTATTACGACCATCGCAGACTTCCTCGACATGTCTACTCAAAATGAGGTGGGGCGCAAATCCCATTTTCTTTGCGAGCTCCCCAAGCATATTATTGTTTACGATTTGGGTTCTTAAACTCGTTAGGAATCCCTCACCTTCCCCTGGATAACGCATTTTTAGATACTTCCCGACAATCGCCGATAAAACAGAATCACCTGCAAATTCAAGTTCCTCATTGTCTTTTGACTTTAGAGCTAAGCATCCTTCAGGTCTCTCTGCAACAACCATTTGCTCCCCCGACTGTTCAGCCCATACTTCAGGCCTGTCAACGTATGACTTGTGAACGCATGCTTGTGCAAACCACTTGTATTCCCTTACTTTGAATCCAGGACACCCATAACGATGCATGATGCTTTCAACATCTTGTATCGATATGTCTTTATTCTTAAGGTTCCATGGATTGAAAGTTTTCGCGATTAGTGCGGTGTCTGCCATCTATACTATAAATGTACCAGGGGTTTAGATAGATGGCCCCGTCTTCTAGGTCAAAAAATAATACAAGAGGTCGCAAACGAACCATTAGTCCTAGACGTAAACGGTTGCAACTTGGAGGAGATGAAACACGCAAACTTTTGGAAATAGGAGAATACTGGGAACCTCAATACTCCTCAGGCTGTGGTCGCCACGCCTTGAATAATTTATTTGGTAAAAAAATTTTCATTAAAGATGATGGATCAGAATTAAATGATGAAAGCTTTAAACAGCTTGGAATTCAGATACCTATTAGCTTACAATCAATCTGTAGGTATTTATCAAGGGATCAGCAATACAATCAACCTGGTTCAGGCACTACACTAGAACCACTAGGATGCCCTGAAAATGAAAATTATGATAATCGTGTCTTAGAGACTGCTCTGGGTATTTTGGGATACAAGGCGGGCATACCAACTGTTGCAGAAGGTGTTAAAGCTCGTGATTGGAAGAATGTAGAAACAAAAGATAAAGGTGTTATTGGCTATATTGTAAATTTTGGAGCAGGGCATTGGGTTGCATATAGAAAGTTAAAAGGTGGAAAATACAAGTATATTAATTCTGGAGATGATGAATATGCTAAACATTCGGAAAAACCTCACGGTCTCATTTTATCCTTATCTGAACTGAAGAAACTCCATCATACACGTATCGAAGATGTTATAGAAATTAAATTTACAGGAAAGTTTATTGGGAAACCTGACTTAACTACCGATGTAAAATCTGTTACAGATTGTGAATATAAGAATTATCAATTTATTTCTTATAAGGGTGATACGTTTTTTATTAAGGAAGTTAAAAATGACAATGGTCCAGATGCTGGTTGCAATCGATTAATCTGCACACAAATTTCTCAGCTTGGTGGAGATATCATAATAGATAAGCTCGATTTTGCAAATATTGCCTTGATAGATAAACAACTTGAGATACCTGTTTCTTCAGAATATCCACCCCAATTTCTCAAGAATTCTTCAAATAATCTTTTCTTTGTTGAGGGTCGTGTATATCGTGATAAGACAACGAATGAACCTTATGATTCAATGAAAGATGGAAAAAATCCATCTTTAATGACGCAAACTGAATTAGCTGCTTCGAGATGGAAATTAGACCACATTACAGCAGTTCAAATATTATCACTTACAACTCATGGACCAGTAGTGAAATTTTCTGGCGCAGATGCGGCTGATATGACGCCTCTCGATTCACCCTATGGTTTGGCTATGGATGGTGATGTTTACAAAAATACAACTATGCCTACTGCATTGCCCACAAACCAATCCTTTGGCATTCCTGCTTCAAGCCCTTCTGCATTAGCTAGTTCATCTGCTACTTCTCCTATACCTGCTGCACATGGATCTACTACATCTAGTATCCCTGCATCTCCTACTAGTGTTCCTGATTCTACAAGTAGTGCTCCTGCGTCTACAACTACTGCCTCTGCACCTCCTATTAGTGCTCCTGCGTCTACAACTAGTGTTCCTGCACCTCCTACTAGTGCTCCTGGCTCTACTACTGCCTCTGCACCTCCTATTAGTGCTCCTGGCTCTACTACTGCCTCTGCAGCTCCTACTAGTGCTCCTGGCTCTACTACTGCCTCTGCACCTCCTACTAGTGCTCCTGGCTCTACTACAGCGCCTGGCTCTACAACTAGTGCTCCTGGCTCTACTACTGCCCCTGTCTCTACAACTAGTGCTCCTGGCTCTACTACTGCCCTTGTCTCTACAACTAGTGCTCCTGGCTCTACTACAGCGCCTGGCTCTACAACCACTACTACTTCTACAACTACACCTTCTGCAGGAACCACACCTCCTGCAGGAACCACATCCACTGTAGCAACTGCAGCCCCTGTAGCAACTGCAGCCTCTGTAGCAACTGCAGTAGCAACTACACTAGCAACTCCCACTCAAACGGCTAACGTAAAGCGAACAAGTAAAATAGTGCGCTTTGGATTTGGTTCTGAAAAAATTGGAGATTCGTCATTTTTTGATTTATCATCAAACGAAACAAGTATTCTAAGAGGTTCTCCAGGTATTAGTGGACTTGGTGAATTTAACGCGAGGTTTAATGGGGATCCTAAGAAAAAAGATAAAAAGGTTGAAGATATGATGTTAGCGTATTGGAAGGTTCTAAGTGGTAATGCACTAGATAGAGTGACTATTTCCGAACCAGTTCAGAATAAGTTCAGAACTCCTTGTAAACAACCTGATATTGATATCTTAATCGGAGCATTTTCACACTATAAGGTATTTATGGAAAATGAATTAAAAAAGGTTCCTTCTACAGAAGTTAAAAGTGCAGAATCAATGCAATTAGCACGCATTGAATCATATATTTCACAATTAAATCTAGCAGCAAAACGAGTTGAGCAAAAGAAGCTCCCTATTGATTGTGTAAAGGAACAGAATACTCTTACAACGATTGATAGTTCTACAGGCACTGCTGATAGTTCTACAGATACAGATGCAAAACTTGACAAAACTGTTACCAACACTCTAGACTTGAAAACGAATTGCTTCTTGTCAGTTCCCAAGGTATTTTATTCAATGTATCAGAGTAAGGATGGTAGTGTAGGTGTTGATGAAATTCTAAAGGATTTTCCTCAGATTAAAGCGGCTGGTGATTTTTATATGATACCTGCAATTTGCCCCCCTGGACAGGCTGGTGTTGATGGTGCACCTGGTTCTGGTTCTGGTATCCCAGGCCCACCTGGTCCTCCAGGCCCTGCTGGTCCTCCAGGCCCTGCTGGTCCTGCTTCTACTATACCTGGCCCCCCAGGCCCCCCTGGAACACCAGGTCCTCCTGGAACACCAGGTCCTCCTGGAACACCAGGTCCTCCTGGGTCTGGTTCTGGTCTTCCTGGACCCCCTGGACCCCCTGGTCCTCCAGGCCCTCCTGGGTCTGGATCTGGTCTTCCTGGCCCTCCTGGTCCTCCTGGTCCTCCTGGACCTAGTCTTCCAGGGCCCCCTGGACCAGCTGGATCCGATGGTCTTCCAGGTCCTCCTGGGACACCAGGTGATCCTGGGCCACCTGGAACCGATGGTCTTCCAGGCCCTCCTGGAACAGCAGGTCCTCCTGGAACACCAGGCCCTCCTGGAACACCAGGCCCTCCTGGAACACCAGGCCCTCCTGGATCTGGTGAACCTGGCCCCCCAGGCCCCCCAGGACATGATGGTGTAAATGGCCCACCAGGTCCACCAGGCCCACCTGGTCAAGCTGGCCATGATGGTGCAGCGCCCCCTGCACCTGGTTCTGGAGGACCTGGTCAACCTTCCATATCTAGTTCAAGCCACCTTCAATTTTCTCAACAGATGCCATTTGGTGCACAAGTTCCAATAATAATCCAAGGAACTCCAGGGCCCCCAGGGCCTCCTGGACGTGATGGACGCGATGGACGTGATGGACGTGATGGTGAAGATGGGTGTGATGGTGAAGATGGCTGCGATGGTTTACCTGGCCAACCAGGATCACCTGGCCAACAAGGGTTGCCTGGTGAACCAGGCCCCCCAGGTCCTCCTGGTTCTGGTTCTGGTCCCCCTGGCCCCCCAGGTCCTCCTGGGCAAGATGGCCTCCCTGGGCAAGATGGCCTCCCTGGGCAAGATGGTGCTCCAGGGCAAGATGGTGCTCCAGGGCATGATGGCCTCCCTGGGCAAGATGGTGCTCCAGGACCTCCAGGCCCCCCAGGACATGATGGTGTTCCAGGACATGATGGTGCACCAGGAACTCCTGGGTCAGCAGGACACGATGGTGCACCAGGGCGTGATGGTGTAAATGGCCTCCCTGGAAAGGATGGTGCACCAGGGCATGATGGTGCACCAGGGCATGATGGTGCACCAGGGCATGATGGTGCACCAGGGCATGATGGTGCACCAGGACCTCCTGGATCTGCAGGGCATGATGGTGTAAATGGTCTCCCTGGAAAGGATGGTGTAAATGGCCTCCCTGGAAAGGATGGTGTAAATGGCATTGATGGGAAGAATGGACGTGACGGTGCAACAGGGCAAAAGGGCGATACTGGTGATACTGGCCCTAAGGGTGATACTGGCCCTAAGGGTGATACTGGCCCTAAGGGTGATACTGGTCCTAAGGGTGATACTGGTGCCAAGGGCGATACTGGTGCCAAGGGTGATACTGGTGCTACACCTCCACCAGGATCTACACCTCCACCACCCCCTCCTATTCCTTGTCCACCAGGGCAAACTCGTAATCCACAAACAGGTAAATGCGAGTGCCCTCCAGGTCTTGAATGGGATGATGTGGAACAAAAGTGCGTTAGACCAGATTATTCTAAGAAGATTACAATTACATCAGCTATCCAATTTGGTGGGTTATTAAAAGGTGATATTAATGCAAAATACAAGACTAAAAAGGTTCCAACAGAAAAACTGGATCCAAGGACAAAGCAGCCTATTATGGACAACAAGGTTGTATTAGATGAAAATAATAAACAGATTGTTGATTATCAATGGATGGGGTTTGCTCCCTTTATCCTAGGTGATATTTCAACTGTAATAGATGGTTCAACTCGGTCTATGACATTTCTTATTAAAAAGACAAATGATATTTTTATAGAACACGCGGATGGCCTTGGTAAGATGTATATGGAAAATGCACATGATCAAGATGCTAATAACTATATTTATACATTGAAACAAGGGAAAAATGCCATTGAAGCACAAGGTAATAAATGGAATATAACTCCTATTCGCGTAAGGACATTACCGTGCCCTGAATTACTTGCTAATGCAGCAAGAGATGCACAAATACCATATGAAGAATTAGGATTTCAAAAAGGAGACCCGTTAATTCAGATTGATTTCAATCACACAGAATCCACTATTCAAAAGGATAAAGATAATAAACCCAAGATTTTTGTTGCCCCACCTGTTATTATTGCAGCAAAGAGTATTCACTCCTATATAAATCATTTAGGAAGGGAAATACCCATTACAGAAGGCACTTCTTCTGAAAAGATTGCAAACTACGTTAGAGCCGCATTGATACCTGGAGGATCTACTCCGCCATCTACGCCTATTACAAAAGGTGGTGCAATTCAAAACATCAATGATACCATAGATGATGTCCCTTATATAATGACCCTACAGAAACTCTGGGAAGAAAAACACAAGCATTATAAGAATATTGAACCAGAGTATCAGCAAATGCTACCTAAGCCAGATCCTTCTCCTGTTGAGGAACTTCAGACACCTTTTCAATTATACATGGATCAATTTGGAGACCAAGAGATTTTGGAAGAGGCTCGCGCTAGCATTGGTCTCATGAGGCCAGAAGATGCAGAAGAATTATTCCATAATGACGAATCTCATATTAATTCCTTGTATGAAAAGGCTTTGCCCGATGTCGATGATCATTTAATTCCCATCTTTATTCGCGCAGATATATTAAGATTACTTGCTAAATAATTTTCCCTATTAGAATCAGATGATTGAACTTGGTCTGAAAGCTAAATATGCATTCTATTCTTCACTTGTATTCTTCTTAATAGCAAACCCTGAGACATTTAAGCTCACACAGATGTTATTTGGTTCTATTTTAACTATGGCACATGGAGGATGTCCTACACCAGCTGGATTATTCTTCCACACAGGAATTTTCTTTGTTTTCCTGCTCGGCCTCATGCTTTTCCCCCGAGACAAGCAGTAATTCCATGTCTTTCACTAAATTCTCTTGAGCCCAACTTAAATCATGGTGTTTTTTCTTCATTACAATCGCTTCAGCTGTAATAAATGCTCTTTCCTCAGTCCACCCTAGGGCCTGAGCAGATGCGCACCAGCCCAATAAAACGTGTAAATCCTGTTGAGACCAACGGGGGTCAAGAGGTCTTTTTTGCACCATATACAATACATCTCCTCTAACATCCGCAACCCAAGACATTCTATAATAGAACGCTCGTTATCGTTTAGGTTTTCTCTGTATATAACATAGAGATGCAATTACCCAATATGCGTGTCCTCCTTATCGTTGGACTTGTTGTAGTAATTATGGGATACCTTTACGTCGTGGTTGCCGGCAATAATCTCAAACAAGATGCTTTCGCTGACCTAGGAGAGAAGACCAATATCTTTACTCTTTACTACATGAATGGCTGCCCCCACTGCGAGACTATTTTACCTGAATACAAGAAGTTTGCAGCTGCAGGTCAGGTCACCACGAACGGAAAGAAGACTAAGATTCGCATGTTGGAGCAGGGTGACCCTAATGCTGCCCCTGAAATCCAGGCCCGCAATGTAAAAGGGTTCCCTACATTTATCTTAAGCACCACAAATGGTGAATACATCGAATACAAGGGCGAGCGCTCTGTTCCCGCGATTGGACAATTTATCACCCAAAATGCTTCATAAAGACAGACGTCTATTTATTTGTCTGGATCTATGACTTGGTGAATTTAACCATTTAACCATTGAATTCCTACCTTGTTCAACTAAATTTAAGCGTCCTTCCCGGCTAATCTCAAAATTCCATGATTGGATCGTATCTACGGGTATACGCATAATCTTATGACTCCATTTTCTTATTACACTCTCGTTCCTAGAATGTATTAAGCAATCCAAAATAGACCCCATAAACCCCACCAAATCCTCTGGAACCTCTCCATCCTCTGGAAATGACTTATCTCTACTAAAGCCTATAGCAAGACACTCTGCACATTCTTCATCCGTAAGATGATGGATCGGCAGAGACCCTTGAATTCCACCATCACTCAGCAGATGACCCGTTTCAGGATCTGGGACGGGTGTGAAATACAAGGGGATCGCCATAGATGCATGAAGGGCATCTATTATTTTTACAGAAGGTGTATTTTCAACTGAAAATTCTCTTATTTTCCGATTATTCAAATCAGTTGCCCAGCACTTGAATTGTATCTTATTCTTCGAATGTCCTTCAAATGTTATTGCAGGATCCATCTTTATAACAATTCGCATAATGGATTCTAAGAATTTCTTCAGATTATCTCCATTATCTAGACCAAATGTTTCAGGAAATCCTATGAATGCATCTGGTGATATATTACGAACTACTCCGAATTCTAAGTCTACAACAAGTTTCTCTATCATCTTCATACCTAACCCACACGATATCATAAAAGCAAGCCAGGCACCTGCACTCACTCCTGATACAACTTTCACTTGTTTCATGTATCCTTTCTCTTCTAGGCTCCTAAGGGCTCCTACAATAGAAATTACTTTGATGCCACCTCCACTTAGAACAAGATGTCTAGGTGGTATCATTTACCATGGAATATTAAATTCTATTTAGATACTACTTCTCTCATTAAATCTGCTGCCTCTAGCTTTTCATGGGCTGAAGCTACTGTTAAAAATGTCTCAGTTCCGATTGTCATTGCATTCACTGTAAAGGGTATGTTATTCGATACAGGTGATAGAATATGAAATGACTCCACATTTTTGAGGGGTCTATCTGATACCATTAATGAAGATAAGACGACATCTACCTTATCCATAAAGAGATCCAGCAACCATTTGCTTTCTGTATAGGATATTATTTGACAAACAATCCATCCCATTAACTTCACTGCCTTTGAATTTAAGCACATTTCTTGTATTTTTCCTCCTTTTGTAGACCATGGTAATAAAATAGGAACAAAAGAATTCTGTGGGAGCTTGAGGCCTCTTTCTTTTGGTCCCGCTATAGCCGCTGGAATACAATACAAAATTGTTTCTTTATTCAAAGTTGATCTTATAATTGGATATGTCTTTTCGATTAAACTATTTGTAAATGACTTCCCTTCTACCTTTTGCATAGTATTCTTAGACATCTCCATTGTCTTTTTTGTATTTGATCTATCTTCTTTCTTTTCCACTAAAACTACAATCAGTGCTGCAAGATAATAGACAAGGCATTGTATTTCCTGATTAAAATCAAGAGTTCTAGATTTAATACTGCTTTGTGGCAAGGTATGCATAGGTTCTGGAAGATGCATCGAATCTACTCTGGGTAAAAGTCCTAGAAAGGCAATACCATCACCAATCCCATGGTGCCCAATCATCTTAAATCCCTTTACAGCGGTATAGTCTCCTAACAATTCTATTTGCCCTGAACGACTTACTGAAATTGCTTCCTCATTTGTCCATCCTATATTTGGTCCAAGAGAACCTGAGTGAATTAGAGTTTTACCATATGGATCTGCAAAAAAAGGCCTATATGCTCCAAGGCAATCATGCATACGTCTTACTGCCTCCTCTTTTGATTGAAAAACCAAGGGCTCTTTGAACATAAGTTGACCCTGGATGTAATGTTCAGGCATATTACCCCAAAAACGATCTAAATTAGACTTTATCACACCCTTTTCTAGCTTATGCTGATGTATACCTCTTGCAACATATAGACAGGATTGTTCATATATTAGATCATCTGCTATTTTAGGGAAATACTCTGAGGGAACCGAACTTTCAAACCGCTGGCCATCTGCGAATTTAGTTAAAAAATCATTTACTTCCTCGTGAAATCTGAACTCCTTGTATCCCCAAGGTGTATATCCTCTATAACCCCAGTGTTTCTGCATTGCATTCTTAAATCCAGACTCATCCAAGTTTAGAAACTGTACATTCGAGGCATCTGGAGATAGACGATGCACCGTTGAACACAATTGAGGAATACTAATATTCCACTGGGATGTAGGATCTGCACAAATTTGTTTTACAACCAATTCCATCCTTGTGGGAATCTTACTTAGAACATCGTCTACAATAACTCTTGCCACTATATTTACAGGGATTGTGCTTAGTGTCATGCTAGAAGGAATTCTCAACATTTCTATTTTTCCTCGTAAAACTAGGGAAACAATTCCAAGATGCGCCATGGCTCCAGGTGTTGGATGTGCATCTAGCCAATCTGATGGGGCACCCACACAACTTAGACGTAAAATATTAATCTGAAGTTTGTCTGAGTATTTTTTTGCAGCACATTCGCCCAGATATTTGGTGTATGTGTAATCTGTAGTAAATAGAGATCTCGGTAGCTCACTGGAAAGAGCCTCTGCTTTTCCAACCGTTCCTCTATGATGCACGTAGCATGTGGAAACTAAATGCAATCTCTTTATTGACCATTTTATGCACATCTCGCATATTTTCTGAACACCTAGAACATTGTCTCTATAAAGGTCAGGATATGGGTCAAGCGTCTTTACATTTGCAGCCGAATGTATTAAGATATCTGGTTCTTCTTTGTTAGCCCATGATAAATTGTCTAATCCATTTAAATCTCCTTCCACTACTTCAGTATTCTTGAAATCTATGCCGGTGAATAAAGAATCCTCTTGAATTTGCGTCCATCTTTCCTGAACTGTCTGACCTTTCTTTCCACGTAATAAACAAATAAGTATGTCATTTTTTTCAACTCTTAATAAAAGTTCTCGTAAAACGAATTTACCTACAAATCCTGTACAACCTGTAAGAAGTATTCTCATTACTGGAGCGGAGAATTCTATAGTGTAAAGAGTAACGCATCTATAGAAATGTCAGGAGTTCCTCAACTGCCTGCGTCTACATTGTTTGATGTAAGACTAAAACAAGATAAGGCCCGGCAGTTAGCATATAATCAGATACTAGAACAAGCATTACAGAAAGTTGCTCATTGTGCAACCGCCCCCAATCAACCCACCTTTGTATATTATAATGTACCACCATTTGTCTTAGGATTACCATCTTTAGATTTGAAAGACTGTATTGTCTACGTAGTCTTTCAGCTAAGAGCTCAAGGCTACGAAGTAAGATATACCTACCCAAATTTACTATGGATTTCTTGGGCTCACCATGAAAGAGAGTATTTACTAGAGAAAAATCCAATCGTTCAATCTATGATGCCCCCTAAGATGGAAGGGCCGGAAAAGAGGCGAGGTGCATCTCAAGTTTCTTTGCAGCAGGCCGCCACAAGCACACCAAATGCAGGGCCTATACTAAGAGCTTCAGATTATACACCTCCTGCCTCCTTTGTGGAAACTATGGAACGCCCCTCCCCTTATGCTAAACCAAAGCAGACAGTTAGATTTTCAGATTCAAAGGATCCTCTAGGAAATGTTTTAGATGAACTTTGGAAAATATAAAATTGAAATCAGGCAGTAGCAATTGATGGGTACCAAAATGGACTGTGTAATTTGCTATGATAAGATGACCAAATCAGTAACTTGCGCTAAGTGCTCTTGCTCATCGTGCCAGTCATGCTTTCAGATGCACTTATTGAACTCACCCTTAACAGCCTCTTGTATGCACTGTCGCAGTCCCTTATCAGATGACTTTGTTCTGGATAACACGAAGCTTCACTGGCGCACTCACGAATACAAGGTCTACAAGGAGAATCTATTGATGGATATGGAGAAGGCACGTCTTCCCGATACCCAGCAATATGCAGCAGCGGTTGTAACCGCAAGAACCTTTATTCTTGAATCAAAGCTAGAGGAGATGCGTCTTCGTGACCTCATTAAGAACAATAAGGAGAAGCCCGCAGAGAAGAAGGCGACTGTTACTGCGCTTCGTGAGAAGATAGATGAGACACAGGCTGCACGCCGTCATGCTTCACGGGTTGAGATGTTCTATGGCCGTATTCCTGCTCACCTTGGTGGGGGAGCAGAGTCTGTTCAGCCTAAGAGGCAATTCGTAAAGGCCTGTATTGCAGCAGAGTGTAAGGGATTCTTGAATGAGGAGTTTGAGTGTACCCTCTGTTCAACGAGGGCTTGTAAGGAGTGCCATGAGTCTCTGCTCGAGGGTCACATCTGTAACCCCGATGTCGTGGCGAATGTGAAGGCTCTGGCTAAGGAGGCACGCCCCTGCCCCACTTGCGCTGCAAACATTTCCAAGATTGATGGTTGTGACCAGATGTGGTGTACACAGTGCCAGACTACTTTCAGTTGGCGCACTGGCCTCAAAGAGGCTGGGCACACTCATAACCCCCATTACTACGAGTTCTTGAGGCGCAATGGTGGGCAAGTCCCAAGGGCGCCTGGAGACCAGCCTGCAGCGCCAGCCTGTGGAATGCCCAATCTCAGAGAGATTCTTACTAAGACTGGAACGCCAGTTGACTATAATACACTTACACGGGGTTGGGCTAATTATAAGCAACGCCAGAATTATCAGGAAATGAATATGGTGTGGCCTCCTCAAAGGTATGCGTGGCCAGAAGCACATACCCCCCATGTAGATTACACCGTGATTGAGCCGTGGCCAATGCCAAAGAATCTAAAAGAGCCTCTGGTATCTGACACCGCCTATATTATCGCTCTTACAACCTACCACCAACACATTATTCATCAGAACCACAATGTTCATGCCCTCGCAAGGGAACCTCCAGACAATCACCAGGAGCGAGTGAAGTATATGTTGGGCGAACTCGACGAAAAGAAGATGCGGACAGATATCCAGAGGAAGGATAAAGCTTATCGCAAAGAAGTTGCGAAGCGGCAAGTCTTTGAGATGGTTTACCAGGCGTCCTCTGACATTTACAGAAACATGTTGAACACACCTGGAAAGCCAGACTTACATGGTACCTACCTGCAACTCGTTGAACTCTTCACCTACGCGAACAATTCATTTGATAGACTGGAGAATGTATACACCTGCACAATTAACAAATACAAGATGAATCCCTTTCAAATCTAATGAAGAAGTCCATACAGCCTCGCAGCCACTGCTTTCCCAACCTTACGTTTTCCTGTTGAATCTGCCATCTCTGCTAGTTCAACCTCCGTCTTGGTCATTAGGATTTCAAGGGAACCAGTTTTTTCCAGTATAATACGAGCCAGAGACTCACTAATTCCACGACACTGTGTTAGAACTCCTATTAAAAATGATTCAGGGGTATCTCTGGAATTTGATTTAGTATACGAAGCGGCAACAGGTGTTGCGCCGTTCCCCGCTCCACACTGCCAACTGAATTGTCCCTTGGCCTTTACCCATTCTCCTTCTATGATGTTAGCCAGGGCCAAGGTTGCTTCCATAGAAGCCGTCTGAAACACTGGAATTCTGTGCTTGAATTGAATCTGGGAAATGAGTTTTAGAACAGAATCTCCAGTGAAACGACGACCTACAAATCCCTTTGTCTCACCTTCTATGACGTAGCCAATAGCTACCTTTTGTTCATTTGCATATGCTAACATTCTACCTCTTTGTTCCTCATATCGTCCATCTATAATACTAGCTTCTAGATCATTCAGCGACTTACGTTCTAGGATAACTCCTCCTTCTTGTAATAAGTTACCACTCATGTCGCCAATCCAGATATCGCCAACAGGAGGAGTGATGGTTTGTAAAGTTGGTGCTAGAGCTTGTAGTCCTCTTTCTCTGTAATCTAACCAAATGGGCATACATTATATTGATTACGAATCTTTATATATAAAATTGAATTTATATAGCATGTTGTATTTGTATACAAAATGCTATATCGCATCATTCAATTCATCTTCCCTGGCATGAAACCTAGCAAGCATATGCTAGGCCGATGGGGATATCACTGGGAGGTTAACAAGTCTGTTCAGAAGTATTATGATTAATTTGCCTTTTCCGATCTATATTCAACTGGTGTTGGTGAAAGAAGATTTTTATATGGTGCCCTCTGATTAGGATGTTTCGGAACACCTTTTACAGATATTCCTAGACAGTGAACATCTCTATTCATTATTTTCCGTAACCATTCAGGTTCTTTTTGTTTTTCATCAGGGCCCTTTGTTCCCCAGGCGTAAACTATTAGACTACATTCAGATGCCATTTCTTGAATACTTGTTTCATTTTTCATTCGAATATCCTCTGGATACGCAAGTGTTCTTAATTCGGCAGGTCTAGGCGTAATATGGGGATAGAGGTTTCCTACATAGAACCCTCCATAGGTTTCCCATTTCTTCGTAGTTTCTAGTAAGAGTTTAATTGTTCTATCATCTTCATTGGCATTTGCAGTAGATGGATTAATCATTATGAACAAGATTATATCCTTCGTTGGTTCCCAAATTCTGCTCAATTTATATCTGTATTCCCCAGACACTTCCGCGGCTCGTTGCATCATGGTTTGACTATACGGATTTACATCACATACATACCCACGGTCATCATATACAACCCAATCTCTCTTTCCATCCTTGTTAAGGGGATCAATACCATTACACGCACATACTCGTAGTGTTTTTCCATTATATCCCCATTTACAATCTTGATTGAACGTTACTGATATGTGCCGCCTTTCGGTGTATGATGTAACATCCTTATTACAATACCTACATTCCATTGCTTTACCACTGGCTTCACTTGGTTTATCAATTTTTTTATACATTTCATACTCTTCTTTACTTTTGAAGATTGGCATTGATATACTTATTGAACTGCTCATCTATAAAACATAAGTCTTGAAGTCTTAAGTATTATTGAATTTACTTGTAAATTACTTAGGTTGTCCAATCCAATCAGTAGTAGGATAGGTGGGTGCAAACATGCGCTCTAAGCCAGGCGTCCAGCGCATGTAATCTGTCCGAGACGAACGGGTGCTTGTGGTAGGTTCGTAAAAGGGATCACGGCCCGCTGCAACCTCTGTTGCAGTAGGAGGGACTTCAATAACTGCTTCTCCTGGACCAATACCACTACCAGAGGACGTAGGAGCATCTGGAAGAGCATCCTCGTATTCTACTTTGTTCTTTAGACTTCTTGTGCTTACAACTTCAAACACATTACCCTCCTTACGTTTAACGATAGGCTTGATACCCTTGGGTTTATATATTTCTTCCAGCAACTTCTGTGCGTCATATGCGTCATAAGATGTCATAGAACCAGACTTTCTCGGTCTATATGTTGCTAAAATGTCTTTTTCTTCTTTTTCGATAGCTGCGGTGTCGGGAGGTGATAAATTGCCATCGCCCATTTCCTTGAATGGCTCATTTAATTCCTTGGCAGATGAATCTGAGGAAAATCCTTCGATATACTTCGCCTGTTCAGACTGAAACTTACTTGCATTAGGAGGATAGTTTGTCCAGTCCAAAGGGTATCGGCGGGTCATTTGGTTTATTTGTTGCTTCTTAAGTTCACGGTCACCCTCATTCGTAAATACGGCCTCCAATTCATATTGGTCTAAGTTTTTTATCGGTGTCGTTGTGTAAGGGAACATTGTTGTGTCCTTAGAAGTATCAAGCACTGTCTTATTTTTAAATCCCTGAAATCCATGTGGTTCAGACTTCTTGAAAAACCCCAAAACTACAATCAAGATAACAATGGAAAGCCCAATTGCTGAGAATACTTTTGTATCTAACCAATCTGGAAGGGAGACCTTCATTACTATCTTGAGCCTATAAATCTTTGTACTAGGTAGATGGCGTATTCAGGAGGTAAAACACGTAAAAATAGAAAAGGTGCCAACGTATTAAATGTCCGGTCTGCTGGAGCCGTAAAGTCATTTGAGAAGCTCTTAACCAAGGGACCTTTGACGCTTGTTTATATTAATGCAAAATGGTGTGGTGCATGTCACCGGTTTAATGATGAAGTTTGGAGCCCCTTGACGAAGCTAAAGAATAGATCTGTAAACCTTGCATCTGTAGATTCTGAATCTATTGGTAAGACTAGTCTAGGCAGTGTTCCTCGTAAATTCTATCCCACTCTCATGCTTGTTGGAAAGGATGGCAAGCCTGCTACATTCGAGGATGAGGAGGGACAGCCTACAAATGCAATGCCTCGTAATTCCACCTTGTCTGAAGACAGAGAGGCACTCAGTAATTTAGTTGTAAATCCTACTGTCAAGACAAATTTACCTAGACGTATGAATAGTCCTCCTAGAGCCAATGTCACAGTAAAGAGCCTTGCTAGGTCTCCCTTTGAGCCCAGGAATAACAAGACAATGAACGAATTAAAGAACACTAGTGTTAGTAAGACAATGGGCAATACTACTTCTGGTAGCAACACTACTTCTGGTAGTAACACTCCTTCCGAACTTAAAAACAGCGTGCCTCAAATGAGATCCAAGCCAATTCTTTCATCAAATCCTCCTGATATTGGTGCTGACATCGTAGCCTCTCAAACAAAGTCTCCCACTGCCACAGCAGCCATTGTTCCTGAAGCAATCAAGGGTGGTGCTAACGGACTACTGAATGCAATAAAGCGTCAAACAGCTTCTATGCGTTCCATGCTTCAGATGAGAACACATTCTACACGCCGCAATCGTAAGTGAACTGTAAAAATTGGCCCCCGGGGCCCTTTGTAATTTAGCACACACAAATGCCGGTAATATTTCATATTCTTGATGCTCTCTCACGCGACCAATACATGGAGGTCACGCGAGAGACTGAAGAGGAGCAAGAAGTCGAATACACATGGGATGATAATTCAGATCCTGATATTTCCTATGGTCGAGCTGATGCTGGCAAGAAGCAATGCTTGATGACAATCCATTTATTCGGGATGACTGCCGACGGTATCTCCCTCAGATGCGACATTGAAGGATTTCGCCCCTACCTATACGTAAAGGTCCCTCCATCACTCGATATCTTGCAGTTCAAGCAACAGGTTGGCGGCCTTGCCCCTGCTTCCATGTCAGTGGAACGCGTCAAGCGCAAGGAGCTCTATGGATTCACTGCAGATGAGGACTTTACCTTCTTCAAGCTCGCAGTTGCCTCCATGAAAGACTTTCGAACCCTTAAGAACATCTTCCTGAACGACCATCAGGAGCCAATCTTCTGTCTCAGCAAGAAATCTAGTCCTTTGCCAGTCTACGAGTCAGGCCTTGACCCCCTACTCAGGTTCTTTCACCTCAGAGACGTTGCACCTTGTGGGTGGGTTTCTGTTGAGCCTACGGAAGACGGCTTTGACGATGAAACTGACATCAGAGTTATCAAGTGTTCGTGGGAGGATGTTTCGAATGAGCCAAAGCCTCCTAAGCCCGCCGCGCCATTCAAGACACTTTTCTGGGATATTGAGTGTTATTCTAGGTCTGGCGACTTTCCAGTTGCAAAGCCTACATCCGCAAAGGACCCTGGGGATCCTATCATTCAGATTGGATGTGTTCTCAAGGATTCCAGTGGTTCCATTCAAAAGACCATCTTTGTCCTGGAGACATGCGACGATATCCCTGGAGCTACGGTTAAGTTCTATGCAACCGAGAAACAAATGCTACTTGCATGGTTTAACTGGCTTATTGAGATAAATCCAGATATCTGGGTGGGCTACAATATCTTTGGTTTTGATGAGAAGTATTTGTGGCAGCGAGCAGAGCATCTCAATATTACTACAGATGAGAACCTACAGAAACTCAGTAGGCTCTTTGGACATGGTGGTAAGGTGGCCTTGCAAGAGAAGCGTCTGGCATCCTCAGCTCTCGGCGACAACTTCCTACATACTCTGAGCCTTCAAGGTCGTCTTCAGGTTGACTTGTATCACGTGGTAAAGCGTGGATACCAGCTGCCCTCTTACAAGCTAGATGAGGTGACCAAATACTTCATGTCTGGTAAACTAAAGACAGTTGCACACAACGAGGATGGCACATGGACCATTAAGACCCCTGGAACTGGTAATGCCAAGGTAGGTCGTGCAGTTGTTCTAATTGACGAGACTGGTGATGAGCTCACGGATAAGTTGAATATCCTGGATGTCGGTAAGGATTTCTTGACAGTAAAGCCATCGGATGCTGATGCAGAGCTCGATACTGAATTGGCAGTAAAATGGGTTATTGTAAAAGATGACGTAAGTCCTGCAGATATCTTCAGACTTCACCGCGGCTCTTCTGCCGACAGGGCTACAATTGCAGCCTATTGTATTCAGGATTGCGACTTAACAATGGATCTTTACAATAAGCTTGAGACTTTCAACAATGCAATGTGTATGGCAAACGTTTGCACGGTTCCAGTCACTATGATTTTCACGAGAGGCCAGGGTGTAAAGATCGAGTCACTCATCTTCAAATTCTGTAATTCGGCGAATCTCACCATCGTGACCCAGACATCCACGCCATTCAACTATGTGCCTCCAGAAGACCAACCGGATAACCAGGATTCCTATGAGGGTGCCATTGTTCTAGATCCAACTCCAGGTTTCTACACTAAAAGCCCCATCGGTGTGTGTGATTTCGCTTCTCTCTATCCATCCACCATTGAATCCGAGAATATCAGCTATGATTCACTGCTTTGGACTAAGGATTATGATCTCAAGGGCAATGAACTCAAAACATCTGGATATGGTGATGTATCAAAATACCAGAAGCTCGGTGAAGCCATGGGTTGCAGATGGATTGATATCTCGTTCGACATTTGGAAGGCCGATCCAGAGGACATGAGAAAGAACCCTAAGAAACTCAAGGTTGGCACCAGGGTTTGTCGGTATGCTCAATACCCTGGTTCAAGAAAGGCCGCTTTACCTAGGATTGTCCAGGGTCTCTTGGCAGCTAGGGCGGCAAAGCGTGCCGAAATTAAGAAGGAGTTGGATCCATTCCGCAAGGCTCTCTTGGATGCTGAGCAGCTAGCCTACAAGTTAACAGCTAACTCTCTTTATGGTCAACTAGGCTCTGGAGTATTCAAGGTGCGTCTCCAGCATCTGGCTGCATCTGTCACGGCATATGGCAGAAAGCAAATTCTGTTTGCCAAGGCAGCTATTGAGAAGTTCTATGGACCTGAGGCCAAGGACCCTAGATGCTCAGCCTTTGTAGTGTATGGTGATACAGATTCTCTATTTGTCGAAATCAACCCGAGAAATCCTGCAACCGGTGAGCGTCTTGTAGGCCAAGAGGCAATCCAAGCTACCATCGACATTACTACAGAGGCAGGTGAACTCATTACGAAGGCCCTGAAGAGACCTCATGACTTTGAGTTTGATAAGGCATTCTATCCTTTCATTATCTTTAGCAAGAAACGATATGTGGGCAACATGTATGAAGAAAATGCCACAGATTACGTGCAGAAGTCGATGGGTATTGCCACAAAGCGCAGAGACTATGCGCCCATTGTGAAGACTATCTATGGTGGGGCTATCAAGATTCTTCTAACGAATAAAGATGTGGGTGCAGCAGCCAATTTCGTAAAGAAGTGGGTTGGAGATATGATGGATAACAAGGTAAGTTTGAACCAGCTTATGTTAACGAAGAGCCTGAGATCCGAATACAAGTCAGCCACTCCACCAGCCCATAAGATCTTGGCGAACCGTATTGCCCAAAGAGATCCAGGGAATGCACCCGCATCAGGCGACCGTTTATCCTTTGTATACTTCAAGCCTCCTCCTGGATTCAAGGGCACCCAGGGGGATCGCGTAGAGACACCTGCCTTCATGAAGGCAGCAGGTTTGAAACCTGATCCTGAATACTACATTGAACACCAGCTTGAGAGCCCTGTTGGACAGCTCTTCAGTATTCTGGTTGACCAGTTGCCAGGCGCAAAGCCACCACCTCAGGGATGGAATGCAGATCCTGATGCCCAGATTGCTGAAAGAGAACTCTATGCCCGCGATTACTTGTTCAAGTCAGCAAAGGCCAAAAATACTAATACCTTAATGAAAGCATGGGGTCTTACGAACGTGGTAACTAGCACACAGGCTACTGCTATTACTACAAGAGCCAAGGCAAAGGCACCTACAGTCACGAGATCCGAGCAACTCTTCTTAGACCAGATGCTCGTAGCAAATTCAAAGAGAAAATCTACGAAGAAGTAAGATGATACGCTTAGATACGATTGACTATAAAGAAGCTAAAAACTTCATTAAGGTCTGGGACAAAGAAGATTTTTATTATAAGGGAATGGAAACTTCTATAGCTGGTCCTCTAAATAAGGCTGCAAGAAGATATCCATATTATGAATCTAAGGAGGCAAAGGTTATCTCAGAAAATATGGATTTCGAGTTTCCAATTAAGGGTCCCATCCAAGTTGTTTATTTAGACGGAAAGTCAGACGCAGGCCTGCCACATACACGAGGTAAGTCAGGAATTGCTCTGCCTGTCTTCTTGCTCTGGCATCCTAGCCAGAAGACAATGAGACATGAGTTAGTGCATTTGTCTCAGAAGCAATACGAAGAGAGGTGGTGGAATTTTTACAAGAAAAACTGGTCATTCAGGCCCGCAACTCAAGCAGAATTCCTAGAAATACCTATTAAATGGAGATCAAGACGCAGAATAAACCCAGATACTCTTAAAAATCCATACACCGTGTGGAAAGACAGATATATACCATTATCTATTTTTCTAAGTGAAACTGAACCTGATTTGAGATACTGCAAAAGAGGTTTCTGGGATCTCAAGATGTCTCAGTGGACATGGGACCCCCCTCCCGGTTGGATTGATATGTTTGGCTCAGGATTTAATGACGAACATCCAAATGAAATATCAGCTCATTGGATTGATGGTTCTGCTGGTAGGGAAAAAGAAGCATTTTTTCGTCTAAACGCTATTTAGATGCTTAGAATACACGATAGGAAAAATACAACGCAAAGATTGAGAGAAAAGAATGCAGAACCTTTGGAAACTACAGAAAAACAAGTGTACTTACCGTTTGATAATTGTGGCCAATATGCAGACTTATGGACCATTTGTTCCAAGTATTTAGAAGAATTCGAAGCATTGGATGTTCTAAATTTATCTATTCTACAATCAAAGGAAACTGCAGGTAAGTATTCTCTTATAAAGCAAGATAAAGAAATTGTGAAAGATAATTTGACCGCTGTAGATGCAAGTGCTTATATGATACTTCTCAGATATAAGACACTCATAAAAGCATTATCATCTAAGACATTCAATCTAGTTTCTGATTTTTTCCATGAATTAGAATCAACACGTGAATACCATGCTAGGCAATTATACGTTTTATCTAAGGCCAATAAGTCCCAATTAGAACACACATTAAACCCCCATGTTCAATCCTTCAAACCCAGTGATCTAGAATCTCTAGATAAAATTTTATACCAAACCAACCTAGACTTGAATGAATCTCCTTATGATTGCATATGGCTCTTGAACCATCTACTTATACACATGGCTACCTTTGAAATCGAGAAGTTTCCTAATTTATTTAAGGAGGATTATCTAAATGCTATAGTCGCAGATAATGTATCTAATTTGCCATCCAATGTACGTCTTTTATCTCGTGTAGTAGAAAAGAAGAAAGAAAAAATATTAGAACTCTACCCAAGTTCTATCCTAATGTGCTATAGCCATTTCTATCCTATTCATTTATACCATACTGGTAATTCTCCTATGTAAATTAAGTAAATAGTGAATCTTAATAGATAATAACCTCATATAAAAAATGTATGATGCTATTGAGATTGGTTTAAATTGGAAGGGTTCTCTCGAGAATCTTTCCTCAGTAGTCTATGCAAAATGTTCTTTTTTGACCGCTAATGGCAAGCTAAACGCCCACACCGGCAAGGAACGATGTGAATTGATTGTTGAAAATGTCGTTGCCGACAATACTCTCGGTAAACTTGCATGGGCCAAGCGCTCTTGTTTAACCATAATTGAAGATGTTTTAGTAAAAAGACCAATCTCTCAAAATCATGCAAAACAAGAAGCTGTTATACAATGGTTAGTTAATAAATCTCTTTCAAAGAATGGTCTAGGAGCCCATTGTCCAAAAATATATGATGTATTCTCAATGTCTTCATCTTTATGGTTTTCAATTGAACCAGTCTATTCTGCACCAATTCTTGATACTTATTTGAAATCTATGCCCACGTGGTCAAAACCCTCTAGCGAAAATGGTATAATTTTAATCAAAATACTAGCACAGATTGCTATGGCATGTTTTGTTCTGGAAAAAACAATAGGGTTTAATCACAGAGATCTAAAACCAGATAATATCTTAATCAAACTTGATGCATTTAAGTCTCATACTTTGAAGTGGAAAGATGAATTTGAACTCTATATTGCACCATCACATACAGCCATCATGGTCGACTTTGGATTTTCATGCCTAGGACCTGGTAAGACGCCATGGATACAAGCAGGTGATGGTATTCTACCACCTCTTGATCCCTGTCCAAAAGTAGGACGTGATATATTCATGATTTTAGTGTTTCTATTGTGGAGGAAGGATGTCCGTGAAAGTTTAACAGAAAAACACATGGAATTTTTCAAAGATTCATTGCAATTGTCAACAACTAGGCTTACGCAGATGATGAATATGAATCGTAATCCATCTGACTGGGTTTATATGCTTATTACTGAGAGAGGATTCCAGTGTCCTGCCTTAGACCCATTTACTTGGCTCAGCTCTTGTGCTAAACACTTTCCAGAATTAGTCAAACTTTCATCGTCATCGTCATGACCACCTCTTTCGGGAGATGCAGGCTTGCTCTTGGAAAGCTGGGAACACCTACTTGCACTGTGACTAGTCTCATTACAAATTGTACAAGGAGCGCAAGGGATCATCTCTAACGCTCATTGTTGAAAAACATATTTCAAATTTACTACATATTGTGTGTATCTACACGAGATAGACCAAACTTAGGCTCGTATGTAATCACGGATGACATGGAACCGGGGTTTCTAGAAACACTCAGTGTCTTGTTAGGTATTAGAAGGTTGGAGATGTCCATACCAATATGATACTGGGCACCCTTGGAATCTACATAAGACCAGTTTACAAAATTACTTATAGGGGTGTAATTTACAGAACCTGAATTTAAGGAAATAAGCCACCATGATAGAGGCTGGTTCTTAAAGATCAGCTGGTTATCAGCATTTGGGGTACCTGGAACAGGATAGTTATTGCTAGATAGCGCAAGCAAGTCACTCTTACCTGATACAGCGGCGTTAGTCAAGTTATTCAAGGTCTTGCTTGCATCACCTGTTAAAGTGTATTTACTTGATACAGAGAATACCATTATAATTAGTCAAGATAAAAAATATTTAAGCATTAAATATCTGCCATTTCTCGTCTATCCAGGGTCACTGCAGGAGTATAGTAGACATTTTTCAATCCATACTCACGCATGCATTTTTCGAGAAAGACTTTGCATTGACAACAAGGCTTCGATCCCATAAAAGGATCTTGTTTTTCATAATCTGCGGTTCTAGAAATTCGCACGACATACATATCAGCACCCTTAAGTTCACGAATATTACCAATTTCTTTCACTACATTTCTCTCGGCATGGATACTGTTATTACAATACCCCGAGCCTCTGCTTCGAGAACCAAATGCATTTGTAGCCTCTGCGATTATTTTGCCACGTTTCACTAACACTGCTACATGAATACTTGCATAATGTGCATGTTTTAACACTGCAGTCCGTGGGTTGCTCAGAATATGTTCTAACAGCAAGGTTTCACTTTGTCTTATAGTTTCCATTTGAGTTACCTATATATACTCCCTTTAATCATATCAATTTTTTAGCCAGTCTGATACTTTCTTTTTCAAGCTTGTCTTATAGACTGCCCACGCATCCATCAGACTTGTATGATATTCTTTCAGCAATGTTTTATTAGTATCAAAGTGTTTTATTATATCAGCAACATCTTTCCAGGTTTCAGTTTTCAAAAAGGGTAGGCCAACATTTTCTAGAACTCCAGGTAATTCAGTAAACACAGGGATACATCCACACTCAAGTGCCTCATAAAACCGAAAGGTTTCCACATTATTCCCTCTTGGACATGGAACAAATACAGTATTTAAGAGTAAATCTAGATACGATTTCTTATCAAGCTGAGTTGGGTGCTTCCAATCTTCGTAGAATTTTATATTGGATGGACTAATTTTCATTAGAGGCTTCAATTGATCTGAGCGTCCCTTCCAATTTGTTCCGTGAAAAGACACTAGATTCTTTCTTTCTTCTAAGGGAATCATTGGAGAAGTGTTCTTCCAATGGTATCCTAGTGGAACTGTAAGAACTTTACTACTTACTATATCAGATCTATTATAAAAGCGTAAGATACCCGTGATTTCATGTCTATCATAGAAGAAACAAGGGTCTTGTTCAAATTCATCTGAGAAATGAAGTATTTTGAATTTCTTTCCAGATTGACATATTGAATGTATCCACTGAATTTGCTCTTCCCATTTATTTCTTATTATAAGAACAACTAAATTGTCATAACTGGATAAATCAGTATTTATAGAAACTACCTCAATATCAAAGCTTCCTAAATTATCTTTCAACCACGACCCTTCATAAATCGTATCATTTGTCATATCACATACATCCAGAGAAACATAACGTCCTTTTACTAACACTTTTTGCATATATATTTCATCAATTGTCTGTGTAATGTTTACTGGCATATCTGGTATAGGACCTGGACTAAATCGTTCATCGTTATTCCAGAGATCACTATCGAATTTATCAACTCTACTGAAATCATTGAAATCTGAGTTGACATATGCAGGATCATCATCTTGTAGGGCACCTGCTACCAACGGATTTAACACGTATACATGCTCCTTGTTCAATGAATTAAACAAAAGATGGTCCGCACTTGTCCATATTCCACCTTTCGATACAATAGCATCCATAATATTTTCTACACCATTTCTTGATAAGACATATGCATACGTGCAGAAGTGAAATTGTCTAGTTGGAACAGATTGTCCAAATAATTGATTGGGTGCAATACGACATAACCCTTCTACATCAGTGGGCTCTAAGATTTTATTTAACCCTTCCTTGTTTGGGGGTAGAACGCCTCCTAGATACACGCATTCCCAATCAAGAGGTAATTTACATTGAATATTTTTCCACGAGGCAGCCCATGTAGGTGCCATTCTCGCATCATCTTCCATGATGAGATAAGACTGTATTTCTCTTGATTCATTATATAACATTGACCACAGTTTCAGATGACTTAATGCACATCCTGCAACTGCCTTCTTCCAAAAAAAATCATTGGGCGTTAGTAGGCGAGATACACTAGGAGTTAGTTCAAGCGTAAGTCCATCAACCGCTCTGTGCTTTCGCACCTTGCCCTTGAAATATGGATGATATTCTACAAAACTCTTCAATCTATCCCCACGTCTATCCAAATTAATAACGTATGCATCATCTATCCCTTCAATTAAAGGTATATGTGTCTTATAATCACCTCTATGCACATAAATGTATTGGCCTCCATAAAAGGTGGCGCGAGCAGATGTATGATTATAAATTGTTTCTAATTTTATTCTATGAACAGAATTGCGCTGCCCTAGAATACTCAAGATACTTTGATCGTGTCTATGACCAAAAGGGTTTCCATTTGCTCGTTTACCTGACCATTTCTCACCTACTATTATTTTACGTATAGAACCTATTCTTAGAGCCTCTGTAAAGAAATCTACTACATATGGATCCCCTGCTTTGAACAGAATGAGACACGCCGCAATCTGATTTGAATTTAATTCTTCCTCAGATACCTCTAGTGCATCACAGAAATCCTTATGACACCATTCAGAATTCTTTTGGGACGAATCGTCTAAGAAAGATATTTTATTATCCCTTACCATATCTATCCAAAACGATGGCCATCTTACTATAATAGACCCACAATCCATATAGAATACTATCGAACCTTTTAGAATAGGATTCGATGAGACTTCTTTCAGTATCCATAGCTTCCATGCGAAATGCTGGGGATTCCAGAAATCAGTGAAATCGGCGGGTGTCTCGCTAGGGAACCGAAGAAAGGTAGCAAAATCTCTCTTCGGTGGAAGAGTGGTAATATCTGAACCTAAGTAGACAAGGGCTCTCAGATTTGGCAATGTCTTCCTATGTATTTCTATATTGTTTAGCCATAATTCTAAGGATGGTAGGAATCTCTGTGTGCATCCAGTTACTAATATAACATCATTGGTTCCAACAATTTTCTGAGCCATCTCAGAAAGTCTATTCTTTACAAGCTCTAGCTTTTCACTTGTTAGAGCAGGTATCTTAACCATTTCAAGCCATTTTTCATCATCAGTATCTATTTCCTTTACCTTTTCGATTAGTTCACTTGGATCTGTTATATGGATAAATCCCCTGGGATCAAAATCAGTCACCACATCTGAAGATCCCCAATATATTGGAATACAGCCCGCTGCTTTAGCATGTAAGATTTTCTCTGTTACATATCCCTCAGATATATCATTTTCATAACATAGACAAAACTTATAGTCCTTCAAAAATTCATGCTTCTTTAGTTCCCCCCCTCCACCTCCTAGTCCTGCAAGAATAATATCACCCATATTGTTATAAAGACGCCCTGCAGAATCTACTTTCTTATATTTGCTTAAAGCATGAAATGCCTCATTACGTATTGTATTCTTAGGATTTGTTACAACAAAGGCACAGAATTTCCTACGTTTCTCTAAATACGTTTTACTGCATGCATCAATGGATAAGGGTAATGGATTCTTTATCTTAGAAAGATCCGCTCCAAAGAAATCTATTTCAAGCATCCATATTGGTATTCTCACATAGTTTCTAGTTAAATTCTTGAAGCCAATATTTAACTTTACCAGAGAATGTTCAATGGGTCCTGTATTTTCCCCAGTATAATGAACCTTTGGTATAGTGGGTGCTATAGACATCCAGTTATGACCAAAGGGTCCGAAAATATGAACATCCATTACAATATCTTTCTGAACACTCGAATACCCTACCACACTGTAGTCTTTCAAGTAATCCTGTATAGCTAGAACAAACATATTGTGCTCAGCATTAAACTCAGACCACATATCAGTAAATAGAACATTGTATGTCTTCTTACTAATTAGTTTTACAGTTTCTACCTTTGTATCCAACATAGATAACCATTTTGCTGAATGCGCCTCTGGAGAAAACTTATACAGTATGCGCCTACGTAATTCTGTCAAGGTTTCTAGATTATTTGTATAGTGTTCTTCAGGTAATCCATGGATCACAGTATTAATTATCTTACTTGCAGAACCAATTGAATTTGCATTATAATACAGATCTTCCAGACCACATCCAAGTTCTCCTAAGGCATCATTATTGTGCACTAGAGGAATACCAACCCACGCAGCTTCTAAATTTGCTAGTTTTAATGGAATAAATCTAGAATGACTTACTATGATAGACCTTGGTTCTTGAGACCAGTCAATAGTGCGTTGTCTCCCAACAAGCTGTGCATTTTTCAAAGAACAGTTGTCTAGAATGTTATCCTTAAAAAACGCAGCTCTTGCTAGCATTTCTGTATTATGAATTAAAACCTTTGTTCCACTTATATCTGATCCCTGAATCATCAATAGAGGTAATGTGCAAGAGGATGTATTGGATGCATTCGTTTCCATTATATGAAGAGACCAAGGGGTATCCTTAGAAACCATCTGAATAACTTGGGGCCAGACAGGACTTTGCTTTTCCTTTCGGTGCCCTTCAACAATCGTTGGAGACCACAGCCAAGGTACTTTACTAATTTTCAATAACGGATATAGCATTTTAAGATATTCTATATCATCTTCGTTATTGAATAAGTCTGCTACCCAGATTTCTGATAGACCCTCTAGATTACGCCCATCTGCACGACATGCAAACACAGTTGCCTCCATATCTGTAAACAAGGCAGGCTTTCGGCAATACCATACAGTTCTCTTGCTGAGCTTAGCTCTCTGTAAAGGGGGTAGATGAAAGGCAACTTCAATCAAGAAATCTAGATCTGAACATTCGTCAATTGTCTTTGTGCAATAATCTGCTCCGATGGTTAAAACATCATCCCACCACACCTTAGTATCTTTCTTTATGAAAACTACATCATGACCACCTACTTGCATTGCTTCACATATAGCTATACAGGAATTTGGATGTCCCGCACTGAACATTGAGTGCCGCATATCCACTGTAATCCCAATTCTCATTTACCTTGAATTATAATTCGATGTTTAGACCTCGAGAAGTTCCTTCCAAGCCCTATGTACTTCAGGGTTATAGGCACTGTGTCTCCACTGTAAAGCTGCAGCTCCTGCTGCATATGTCTCCAATGAAGTTGCATGGAATTCTAGAACTTTCTTTAAAACTTCAGAACCCTTTTCGACACTAGAACCCTCATAATAGTAGCCGGCGTCTGACCAGTCTGATGCATTATGAATAATAGGAAATCCTGATACCAAGTATTCGAGGGTCATATAGTTATATTGATTATTCCACTGGTGTGCTACTGCAATACAAGATGGATAATCATTCATAATCGAAGTAATTGTATTACGCCCGCTGAAGATAAGACAACCACTCTTGTAAAGTTCCAGTGTAGGCAAGATAGTCTTGGTAAAGAAAGGATTTGCTTGTAGCCTCTCAGAATTTCCTATTAAAACCTTAAAGTTGCCCTTAGAACTTCTATACAAATTTTCCACAATTAAAAGAGGCAGTAAAGAACACTTTTGGAAAGAAATATTTGGTTCTAAGATTACAAAGACTTGCGCCTCACCTTGTTGACGAGGGCGCCACTTATATTGTCTAGTTCCTCCAAGTGTTAATATACAGGGATCCCAGACATAGGGCGCAATCTTAGCTGGCCCTACCTTGTTTATCAAGCCGGCGTATTCGTGATGTTGCTTATAATGAGGAGATACCCAGATTTCATCGACCTCTCCTGTAATATGGTGTGCAAAGTTCACCGCTGGGTAAAAAATAGGTGTCTCAATGTCTATATTTAAGATATTTCCTAGATACAATTTGACCGTCTTGGTTCCTATAGAGCGCATGTGCTTTCTCATACCCTGATCTATACTCATTGCAATCTCAATATTCATATAGATTGGAATAGAGTTTCTTATAATTTCTTCACCGATAATCATTCGCACATTTCTTAAAATAGCAGGGACCTTATTCAAGTCGCTGGGTTTCTCGTTTACTAATAAAATAGGAGCATATCCCATTGCATCCAGCATCTTATATAAAACAAAAACATTCTGAAAAAGACCATTCACAAACAACGAATCGTTGTGTATCGTGGCAGTAGCAAGAGTTATAATTTTTCGAGATGAAAGTGGCTCTAGGACTTTCACCAATGCTCTACAAGAATCTGAGGGACCTTTCTCACACTCCATTACTCTTTCAATTTAATAATTACTTAGGCCTTTCCTTCCAGGGTGCTTACACGTCCATGCAATTCACGGATACCTTCTAAAAGAAGAGGCACAAATCGCGAATATGCAATTGAATTCCCCTCACTTAATGATGGCCAAGTAATCTGAACATCTTGTGCCATGAACCCTAAGTCAGTGTCTCCAGAATCCTTCCATCTGAAGGTATATGGTTCTAGTTTCAAGATCTCATCGAGGCACGTAGTAAATGGTTTAATGTCAGTCTTTAGTTCTCTGTCGGACGTTTGATACATATTTTTGACATATGCGTTTTCTGATACGTAGAGGAACCCAGATACTTGAACTCCCGTGCTTGGATATATAGAAGAACTAGTATATTTTAAAGTTCCGGTTGAGGTAATTTGAAGTGTGTTGTTTCCGGCGGATACGAAGGAAATCGTGTTGGATCCACATGTTATAAAAGAGCTTACACCTGCTGAAATTGTTGAAGCAGAACCGCTTAACAAAACACCATTTTGATATAAGGATGCACTACTCAAGTTAATATTCTGGGTAATTTCAATTGTCTGATCCTGTGTAAAGCTTGTAATAAAGTCAGTTGAAATAGTGTGAGTTTCATAATCAACCATTGTCTGAATATTGGCAACATTGGCCTGGAGTGCAATGATTTGGCCTGCTGTATCTGAAGAACTAGTAATTCCTGTGGCGATACCTTGTAGTGGGACAATATTTACTACAAAGGGGTTTGCGTTTGTTGCCATCTAGATGTCCATTGTATTTGAAAGTAAAGCGATCGGCGCGAAGCCTAGCCTTTGAAATGAAGGCCCATATAAACCCGGAATCTCTGACTATAGTCAAACCCCTTCATACTGTAGACATGGAGAAGAAGGATGCCCCAAAATATAAAGATTACGAATCATCTTCTGAGACATCAAGTCTTGGCTCAGATGAGTCGTTAGAAGAAATAAGTGGCCCTAATTTTGCAGATTTCGCTCGACAGCTCAGATTTAAAGATGGGCATGAAGGGAATTCTTACTTTTTCCCCTATGATGGATATAAGAAAGATGAAAAAGATCAACTATATGAATTCCCCAGCACCATAACCAAGAAAGAAGAACCACCAAAGGCAACCGATGTTACTACACTTTTCTTAATAGACAGTGTTAATCGTGATAAGGTCGCCTTCCCTCAGCCTACTAATTTGACACTTAGACTACCTCGCACATACAAGAACGTCAAATCAATTTCTCTAACGCAGGTAAAACTCTTGTGTAGCTTCTATTATTTCAGTGATAATACTGCAAAGTCTAATATCTACTTGCCCATCATAGAAAGAGGCCGTGAAAAGATTGCTAAGTTCAATGAGCAACTTCTTACTGAGGCTGTAACAATTCGTCAAGGAACATATGGTATAAATGATCTATTGAATGAAATTCAAACAGAATTAAATTACACTCCCTTGTTCTATGATTTTCCAAATGGCTTCACAGATTTTATTAAGATTTTTACAGTAAGCGGCGATTTCAGTATTAACTTTAACCAGCCTGGAGATACTTACTACGACTCATTGAACTCAAAATTCATACCAAATCCTACAGTCGCAACCATTGTAGGATATTACTGGGGTTCCAGATATGCAGGCTTACCTGATTACTCAATTGATCAATTTAAGGTTGCATACTACTATCCTGTCCTGTATGAACTCTTCTTGGATAAGAATGATAAGGTTGTAAAGCCATTTCTGAATACGAATGTGCCGGCTAACTTATTGGGTGAAGGTGAATCTGTATATTCTCATCTAATCTTCAACATGTCTGGAATTAATGACAAGGTGGCATTGTATATTATTAATCAAAATTTAAGTTACCTCGATATATACAGGCTAAATAATACCTTTCGTAATAGCCTCGTAAATAGATATCAATTAGGATATGACACGAATTCCCTACAAGTCTATATATTAACAACATCCTTGAATACCTCACTGGTTAACTTAATCAAGAATACATCTTCAGCGGCTCTAACAAGTATATTGACAAATCTTGGCTTAACTCCAGCCACATATGCTAATTTACAAAATACTGTAAATAAGGCAACTGTTGTTTACACAGGGATGTTTCAGTTCCTCCAACAACAATTGATAAAGTTTGCAGGTATTCCTTATGCTACCTATGCACCTCAATACTTTAATAACATTACGAATGTAATTTATTTCCAGAATGCTCTCAATGCTGTAGGAGTGCGCGCAGGATATACACTAGAATACTTGACTTCTGGAGAAGTTCCTTTGACTTCCACTATAACAAATGTTTCAAATTCACCTGGATACTGGCCCAATATGATTTCAACAAATGGCTATATAGGAACTGGTCTCAGCACTATTAATACTCCTAACTCATTGATACCCTATAATATCCCTGGTAAGAATTTTCAGTTTGGAAATACTATCATTGACCCAACAAAGTATTTCTTCAACACGAATAAGTCCTCTAGGAGCGTGGATGCTATAGTCAACATTCTACCTGGACAGTATTCAGTATTTAAGTTTCGCTCTTCAGCCAGACAAACCTTACAGGTAGAGACTTTACCTTTACCCTACTACTACAGATTTGCAGACTATAATAAGCAAGGATTATACAAGGGTGTTTTAGACTTGAACCGAAGTAATGTTCCTCAACAGTATTTTGATATTTCTTATAACTTTCTCTATAATTCAACTAACATGACCATGGATAGTTCTAAGTATAAGCCAAATATATTAAACCCTATCTTTGGACAGCCGTTCCAGGATTCATTTATTACAGGAACAAGTTTGAAGGCGAATTCTCAGACAAACTATATTCAGTTTGAATTCATTGCACCCTACCCCCCAGGAATTTCATCAGGTCTATGTGCGAATAATACTACACTTTCATTCGTTTCCATGTTATCAGAAAATCTCAGCACTCTCTTTCCAGATTCATTCCAGGCGTTTGTCTACCATGATAGAGCTGCCTTTATGGCCGATTTAACATTTCCTAGAAATGAAAATCCTCTACATTTTATTCGAGCAATGTCTACAACCTCTGCTAATTCAGATATGACTACCCAATTCAGCACATTTTCAGGGCACAAATATTACGCCATATTTAGAAGCGATAACTTAGCTTGTTCAAATACCACATATCGACCCGTTATCTATTACAATGATTCGAATTATGTTCAGATTAACACGGATTATGTAAATTTCGATCCTAATGCAAATCCTTATAGCACTTCTAACTTAACAAACTATCCTTTTGTAACAAATTATAATCCAGATTTTACAAGATTACCCACGCGTTCTAGTTTAATGGGTCTAGACCCTACCAGTTCGACCTTTAGTGTATCTCTTCCTCTACAAGGGGTACCTATTGGCTACGATATTTCAGGTGTCTCTAATGATTTGACGGATTACATGGGATACAATTCGAATGCACCTGGATTTGATCCTACCACACAATTCAGAATCGACCCTCTTTCTTTCTACACCTTTCAAAATGTATCCCCTTATAATGAATTCCTGGAAACATATTTTGATTCTAATTCATCCAATTCTATTCTACAACCAATTACCAATAATAGCTATAGTTTCAAAGGAGCGTCTATGTCCCAACTAAAAATTGTCCACTGGTATGACGGATATTCTATTCCTCAGCAATTAGATGATACTTTTACTACTTTTAAGACTATTGGAATTGCACAGACCTCTTCTATTACTGATTATATCAAGACATTTCCTACTAATTCTAATGGGAATATAGTTTTGGGAAGAGGTATTAATGCCATTGGTTTCCTACCCAATGATGGTCTCTTTGACGTAAGTTCATTTTCGTTCAAGTCCTGTATATACCCCTTAACTGCAAGTAATACAACTAGTGAGGATCCTAATTTGCAAATTGCTTATATAGGTGTCTTTAGCGGCTTAAGTTTAGTAAATAGTCTAATTACTTTATCATCGGCCTTAACAATCTTGAAATTCAATAGTTCCATTGCCTATGGACCTAATACCTTATCTAGAACACCTGGATTTGGATCTGAATTAGGAACTTGGTATTCCTACCAAAAAGATCCAGCCTTTATTCCAACTAGTAATGTTAAGATTAGTGGCTATACACCTAATAGCAATGAACTCTTAAGTTATAATTCCATGTATTACATGGTTCCTTTTTCAGCCAAGGGAGCTAACTTGACCTATTCTGCTCTATCAGGCAGTCTACTAGCATACCCTCTAGCCTATAGTGTTAGTACAATGAGTTCATTCTATGGACAAACCGCTGAGAATTCACCTGGTGCAGCTCAACAAAGTGAATATCTAGTTCCAATACGTGATAGATCTGTAGATAGCAATTACGGACCCCAGGGTAATTATTCACCTATACAGTCTCAGTATGCTCAATCAATTCCTATTACTACCACCTCATTGGGATACAAGGAATATGCGTATTTGGCAAACGACTCAAATGCACCTTTTTCATTCAGCACGTTTTTAACTACTACTACATCTAGCATTACTACGTTTTTTTCAGAATATTCAGACAGTTTATATTTAGTAAATGCTTCTTCAATGAATTGTTCTAATACATTAATGAGTTATCCTTCTGCTAAATATGCAAGCTCATTAAGCACTCTTATTGAAACAAAGGGAGGTCTCAGTTCTTGTATGCAGTATCTACTGTCTCCTCCATCTACTTTGCAGAATTATCAGATTCAAGGGACTGTATTTAGTTTCAGTACATTTACGTTCGATACACAGAGTGGACCTGATAGTAATGTTACAATTAAATCCATTGAGTTAACATCTTCAATGAACACAGTCACCATGTGGTTATGGGGTGGGGGTGGTGGCACATGGTCTAATACTTCTTCTATAACAGGAGGAGCAGGTGCATATGCAAAAGTGAATATAAATGTGGATAATTTATTAAAGACTAAAACCAGTGATTGCCCTGGTGGTATATCTACACTGTATATGGTGGTGGGTAAGGGTGGTAATAGAGACAATGTACCCTTAATAGAAACGATTGGTTCTCTACAACTCTATGAGCAAGCTAGATATGGTGGAGGAGGAACATCTATTTTAGGTAATTTCGCAGATAGGAATAGCTTGGGTCTCCAGGGTGGAGGATTCTCTGGTCTATTTACAGGTTCTAATTTATTTAGTGCAACGCCACTCTTAATTGTAGGTGGAGGAGGTGCAGCGGGTGCTCAAGCTCTAGGAGGTCCAGGTGGTTTTGGTGTTCCATCAAACCCCTTGCCAATTCAGGATTATCAGTTTTCGACTGCAACATTTTCAGGATTATTCTATAATCCTTTACCCATTATACGTGTTCAGGATAATTTCATCAACCCTGTTCTAAATGTCTCTACTATACAAAATACCATAGATAGATCGCTGACAACCTTCTGGAATCCACGATATCCCTCCAAGATGAATCCTAATAACTATATTCCAAGTCCAAATACGTATGGTCTAAGCCTTGAGTTCTCGACTATTCCTTCATCTATAAGTAAACTAAGATACTATGGACCTTCTTTAACAAATAAACAAAACTTACCAACAGGGTTTCTTCTTTACAATGATGTCAATAAGACACAGCTACTTTATTCAAATACTTCTATAGAGCCTGCCAATTACCAGGTTCTAAATAACGGGTCATTCCTACAACATTTCTATGAAATCATTCCTACTTCACAGGTAATTCCTAGAACAATATCAACACTGGCCTGGCTAGTTGCAGGAAAAAATTTAACTCCTCAGAGAAGTATTCAATATAGTTTGGATAAATCTTTATGGCTAGCTTCTCAAAATTCATATCTCAATAATATTACATCTATACAATATGTAAGCCAGTTTTCCAAGTGGTATGCATCTGGTCAGACAATTCTTGAAAGCTTAGATGGAATGAATTGGACACCCTGTGGAGTATCAGATTTCAATGGAACACAGTTTAACACCATAGTCTATGGACAATCTAAATTGGTTGCAGGAGGAAATGATGGTTCCATATTTGTATCGATAGATGGGCATAATTGGTCTTACACTGGTACAAGTTTCTCTCAGACGGTTTCTCGAATTCGTTTTTTGAATGGATATTTTTGGGCCATAGGTGGATCGGATTCACTTGTTAGAACGAGTCAAGATGGGATTACATGGACACCCTTGATTGGTATAGGAGTTTCAGGGCTAAATGACATAGCATATGGTCTAGGGCGTTATGTAATCGCACAACAAAATGGAATAGCTCCTTTCTACACTGGCCTTATATATAGTCAAGACGGCATTACATGGTCTCCAACATCACAAGTGAATGTTGCATTTTTTACTGGCCAAAGTGTTGTCTTTGCAAATGGATTATTCGTGGCAGTAGGGTCTACAACCGATTCTACTTCTTTTATCAAATATAGTAAAGATGGTATTAATTGGCTCAATAGTAAATTTCCTTTTACAGGAGATTTGCAGAGGAATGACGTTCAATACGTTGGAAATACCTTTATATCCGTTGGTAAGTCAGAGATAAATACAGGATTAGCTGGAAATCAAATATCTGTAATAACCAGCACGGATGGAATATCTTGGTCATATTCTTCATCTGGTGGATTCGACCCTGATGTAGGACCTGTGGAAGGTTTCTCAGCGGGCTATGGTCCAATTACTGTATTGCCCAATTTATCCACTTTATACCTGGAAATCCAGTCTGAGAAAAAGGAACCTTATGTCTATGAAATACGAACCTATGATACAGTTTCATCTATTCCAGCGAATACAGCAGACTTAATAGATAATAATATAAATACAGTATTCTATCCTTCTGAAGCAGACACAGTTGATGTAATAGACTATCCTTTCACGATTTCTTTACCTTCAACTGTCTCGAGTATGAACAAGTTGCAAATCTATACACAGTCCACTATAACAAGTCAATTTACGGGGATTACTGTAAATCTAGATGGATCTGCAGATAATATTGTGTATAATGACCAGGACGCAACTTCATTCAAGTATAATTCTGTAACAGGAAAGAGTCTCTATGAGATTCTATTTATTCCTGAATTACATAATATTTCGACCTTGAACTTGAATTTTACAAAGATAAATACAAGTAGTCTGCAGATAGCAGATATAAATGCCCAATATGATCCTAATATGGAAGTCATTCAGAAATCAGTTTCTACTGTAAAAGATATTGATAATAGACCTCCTTTCAGACTTATATATGGGCTTTCTAATGTAATAGACAACAATTTAACAAGTTACTGGTATCCTGCAAATTTCATTAGAGGAGACTACTTGAGATTGAACTTTAACTTTTCTACTGCAATTGACCGCATTAATCATATACAAATCTACAATGGATCTTTTCCTACTGATACAACTAATCTCATTACCTCCATTGGAGTGTATACAGATTCAAACAAGTCTCTACAACTTTATTCCAATGCGAACCCTACATTCAGACAATATCAAGGGAATTTCATGGTTGACTTCGATATTCTACCTATTCTGGGATACCGTAGCATATATATAGAACTAGGTAAGAATACAGCTGGTCCTCCTTTAATCAATGCCATTAAGTTTTATAATGTGGGTATGTTAACTGATACGCCAAATGGATACACTGCAGGAAATGTAGTCACAATGAGTAGATCAACGAATGCATTGAATCCATATGATGGAGGGGGTGGATCTATTAATACAGGAGGGTATGGAGGACCTAGTGCCTATGTAGGGAACTACTTGGTAGGAGGAAGTCCTGCTATTTTACAACAGCAGCTAACAATTTCCAGCACATCTGGTATTCAATATGGTTCAGGAGGCGGTGGAGGAGGATATTATGGAGGTGGTGGAGGAGGGATTCAAGATACGAGTGGAGGGGGGGGAGGTGGCGGATCAGGATATCTTAATAATCAAGGTAGTATCTTTACTCTCTTGGATTATAGTGTTGCAAGGCCTGGATTGAATACCAGTGTTGAAAATTATATAAGCCCTGGAACTCAGGAACAGATTAATCTAGTAAACAGTAATATTCTACAGACACAGACAACACGCTATGGTCAGGGTGGAAGTCCACAGATTGATAATGGTCAAGGGAACCATGGTATTATCGTAATCAACTACAACACTAATTCAGTTATCACTCCACCCGCTACGAATCCTGTAATACCATCTTTTATTGATGGTTCCCAGTTGATTGTTTATCAGGCACCTATTCAGTATAATACAGAAGTTAGAAATCTATCCTTTTCTACATTCCGCGATTCCATACAATATACACAATATGCCAATTACAATTGGGTATGGTATAATTCATTTCTGTCCTTGGTGGGATGTTCTTTAACAAGTGAAATGAAGCCAAGTTCTTCTATTCCCGTTAAACCTACTGTAAACTGGCCTTATCTACCTGTTCAGACATTCAATTCACTATCTACAATTACCACACAGGTGAACAATCTATATAAAAATGGTATAACACAAAATAGTGTAACTGAGATTGCATCTGCAATTTCTAGTGCATTTCAATCATTCCAGAATATATTTATCCAATTGAGTTTCACAGACCCGTCTTATTATCAAATGACTGAATTATATTGTTTACTAGATTATTTACAGAATCCGGCGAATCTTTCAGCTTCCCATACCGCCACGGGTCGTCTGGATAGGTTATTGGGAGGACTTCCAAGATTTGGATATTGGGCAAATCCATTCTTTACGAATGTCTCTTATCTAGGATTTGACATAACAGATGGTCAAATTCCTACGCCATCGTTATCAACACTGGTGCAAAGTAGTTCACCTGTTCAGGCAATATATGGCCTAGTCTTAGAACAGAACTTATCAACGGGTGTCTATGGCTTCAAGGATATAATGGCATATAAGCCAATACAAACGGATCCTATTACATGGCAAACAGCAACACAATTCAATGAATCCTACAAGGTTCGATCATTAACAAATGAATTATACTTGGCATCAAATGTGCCGGTTCAACCATTTTCGTTCAAGAATGCTATTTCTGCTAGACTACCTCTATTCAACTACGCCGTCTATACTGCACCCACTACTATTAACAGTTCAAATTACAATATTCCTATTCAAATCCTAAATGACTTTGAAGGTTCTAATATTTACATGTATTCTTTCCAGAATACAGTGGTATCAGATATAAGTAGTATCAATATAACTCAATTACCTTTTACATCTACTACCTTGCAATTGAACCAGCAGAATATTAATCAACAATCTGCAGTTACTGCTACCTTGATAGGGACGATAGTATCAGAGTATCAGAGTACAATTGTAAATGCTATTACTTCCTTTGGGTTCAATGGAATTAATTATCAACCACTTCTAAGCTTTACAACGGGCACTAGCAATTTCTACAATATAATGTCCCAAATTCAGGATGACAATATTTCGAATTCCATTGTTGGAAGAGCTATTAATGATTCGTATGGGAACTACTATTTCTCTAGGAATGATGGGTCTCCTAATCTCTATCAAAATATCTGCACTACTAAGATTTACCCACAGCCATTTTTGAATACTAATATTGGATTTGCATCTCCTAAGTCTGTTCTTCAAAGATATAATGCTGGATCTAATCGCCCCTATAGTGATTTCTTTGTATCTAAATACACAAATATTTGGCACCTTCCTTCAAAGGGTATCTTGAATACAATATATGGTGTAAGATTAACATCTCCTTATGATTTTAACGTTATAACAAAATTCACAAACCAGATATTTTATCCGGTCCATAAAATTACTCTTGTAAAGACTGGATCTCTAGTGAACCCTATTCAGAATACAAATGACACAGCAACTCCATATCCATCATTCCAGCACACTCAGATGTTCTTCTATAATAAATATTCTACACTTGTGAATGACATTAGTGGTCAATTTGCACAAGAATCAACAAACAATTTTGCATATTCAGACATGTCATCAGGGTATGGTTTTAACTCATATATTTACAACATAAATATGCCTATATCTACAGATTTTAACAATGATAATGCAGATTCATTCAACTATCTGGCTATCCGAGCTTACTCACCATCTGAGACATTCCAAACTCTAGTTCGCTTTTATTTACCTCAGAGATATGACTTTGGGTATATATCCTTGAAAGATTTATCAAATGAACAACTTGTTATAAGCACAATCTCGAATGTAAATCCAGATTATAAATCATATTTAACACTATTTAATCAATCCTTTAGCACAAATCAAGTCTACGGTGCATCAGGTGTACCTGGTTTCTCTGGATCCAATATTTCTACAGTAAGCTTTGGAGATTTCTTGAACCAATACAATATTATTAATTCTGCAAACATAAAGAATACTGCTATTCTCAGCACTGTATCAGGTCTCAGCAATGCCGCAATCGCCAACTTAATTACAGGAGATTTACAGTATATCTTGCCGGCTTACTTGGCAAATCGTAATAGAACTACAGACCCATTGGAATTCAGTATACCTTTTTCAACATGTGCAACACAGTCAAATGCAAAACTAGAACAATATGGAATGGGCTACAATCTAGGATTTGCCTTTGCAGATACCCAATTCAATACAGTTCATAGAGCAACATCCTTTTTCAAGTTGCTAGATGACTCTATTTATCTGAGATTGAATGAAGAATTCGGTTTGAATAAGATGGATATAAGTCAACCTGAGAATTTTGCTCAAACCCTTGAGACAACCGCTCAGAGTGGAAGATATAATTCAAAGCTCATCTTGAATAGTTTTGGTTCATTTGCTACGACATTTGTGCAAAGTCCAGTAACTTTTAACCCCCCTGTGGGTAAACTAGACAAGTTGAGTTTTAGCTGGTATAATTCAGCAGGAGTTCTTCTAAATAACAATGACTGTGAATGGTCTGGTTCTGTTCAGATTGTTGAAAGTGTGACTGCATCCGCTTCGTAATAATTAATACAAACTTTAAAATTCTAAACAAGGTCAGAGATGTCATCTGCTATATCACCAATGAACCCCATGGGAACTCCATTTGAAAAAGGAAGTCCCACGGAGCAATATCCCATTCAGGGATCTAAGACAACACCATTTTTTCCTCCTGTTTGCTTAAATTCCCACTGGGACCCAACTATGATTTACAAACGTTCCGTCCCTACTTCTCTAGTTCCATTGCCTGTAGATTTCCGTCCTTATACCAAGGTTTGCTTAGAATATAGAACAAGTGCTGTAGGGCAAAAGGCACCTGAAGTTTCTGATGACATAGTCTTTCCTCAGGGTGGAGAGGTCTACCCTCCTGACCGTTATATCAGGGCTATCGATAAAGAGTCTTTGCTAAGACGTCTAGACAGACCTCTAGGAACATGTGATGATAAGCAATACGAGCCTCCTCAGAACGGAGATATGTATGTCGACAGAATGTTAGTTCCCACTTCAGCCAAGCCTCCCTCCCGTTTTGTAGAAGAAATCTCAATGCCCCAGGCTCTCTTGAGAGCTGGCACCTATCACTGCAGAGCAGATGCAGACCAACGTAACTGGGATAGGTCTCCTCGCCTCTTCAACAATTCAACGAAGCAAGATCGCTACAAGGGGCCTACGGAGCCTCCCCGGCAGAATGTCTGGAATGATGCACGTAGGTGTGAGATATCTGGACCCACGTCAGATAAAATGACACCTGATGGTTGCAGAGCTTGGGGGTGCTAAATGGGGCTCCGCCCCATACCCGTGCCTATGACCGACCCACGCCCATCCATATATGCGTCATAGAGAAACCTATTATAATACGAGTAAGCGTTAAGAAGATGATTGAATGGATTGTTATCCTTTTAATAATTTTTTGTATAGTTGTCTGGCATTATACCCAGTCTACAACAAAATACAGCCTATCTCAGATAAAGGAATCGCAAATACCTACCTCATTGACGACCTTATGGGAAGAGAAAAATCCCATTGTCATATCTGAAGTAAGATCCAGAAGAATTTGGGTATCAGATGCATTGAAACAAACTAGATTTTGGGGAGCTCAGCCTATTTGGCAACACTACCAGGCAAACCCTCAATCGATTCAACCCGTTCAACGTAGTCTTCAGACAACCTGGGCAGAGATATTAGGTATTAAGCAGATTGAATCTGAACTCTTACTCAAATGGTTTGACCTAAGTTCTATGATCTTTTCTACCAGAACAGAAGCCCATATTGGACCAGAGGGGATCAGACAGTGTTTTGGATGGGCTACAGCGGTATCTTGCACAGATGGAGAAGCTAGATGTATTTTATTGCACAGTGGTCAGAAATCTAGACTACCACCTGGTTGGCTAGGGCTAAGATGGTCTGAGGCAACAGTGGCACATCATCCTCTTTGGACACAGGTTCAAAACATAGAAGTTATCTTAAGACCTGGCACAACCTTATTAATTCCATCTCATTGGTTAATTGCAATTGAACCCTTGAAGTCAGACGAACCATTTTGGTGGACTAGAACTGATTTACACCATCCTATTTCGAAGATTGCACAAAATCTAAATGAAGAAGTTTAATTAAGAGGAACTAAAAAAATTGCTTAGAGACCTTTATTAGTTAAGAGCAATGTCAGATTCTGAAGATGACCTTACTGAATCCATGTCTGCCATTCATTCTATGATTGAGAAATTATCACATGAATCAAAAATTATATATTCTAAGGCTCTTAAGATTAGTGCTCTAGTTGAAAATCCAGAAATGGATATTTGGACAGAGGAATTCCAATTGAATGAACGGGCATACAAGTGGGCAAAGAAACACATGGTTCCAAGAAAAACTACGATGTGGCAAATTCACAGATCCCTACTAGAAGCTGCAAAGAAAGATAAACGAATTTCAAGGGGCCATCAGGTTCGTTTATTACAAGAAGAAGCTGATATCATGGAATTGCCTGCAGATGAACTCATTTCAGTCTGGCAGGTCTTAGGAAAGATACCGAGGTTCTTTGCCTAAGCCTAATGTAAAAAATTGATTGTTTTTTTCACTGAACCAAACGCACAAATGGCTCTACAACCCAGATTTGAAGATATTCTACATCTTGTAATCTGGAATGGTTATGTCGATGACTGCCAACCTGCTGCCTATGTTTCGAAAGAGACGATGGCAGATGAGCGTATCTGGTATCCCTTTCTCATTCAGAAGACGTATGGCCCTAAAAAGAAGACCTTGTTACAACTTATCGCGGAGCACAGCACTCATCTGAAGGATAATGAGCAGCACAAGATTATTCCTAAGAAGTCTGGGCTACATGTTTACAAGGATGAGAATAAGTGGTTAAAACGGGCAAATGAACTTCGTGAATTAGCGATTACCTCCAATCATCTGTCTATATTTGATAATGCTCTCTGGTCAATAGATACTGATGGAAATTCAATCTTTGATGTGGCATGTAAGAATAACTGCCCAGAAATTGTTTCGTATTTCATTAAAAGGGGTGTAAACTGTAACGAGACGAATGACCGAGGTGGAACTCCATATTATTATGCATATAACTCGAAACTTGGACGTCAGGCTGCTTACCGCCTTGTTGCGTCTAAGCCATATCTACAATATAATTACCCAGGACCCAAGAAAATCAATATGAATCAATGGATCGAAGATCAACCACACCATTTCGCCTTTCATAACGTCGCTCATATGGATGCACAGTTCTTCATTGGAATGCATAACTTTGAAGATATCTCTGAGCCACCAAAGAAAAGGCTCAAGAAGTCTGAATATAAGAAGCAATTTGGTGGCCGATAGACTAACTATAAAAATTGCTAACATTTTTTTGATTTTAAAAGGGTACACATGGATGAAGACCAAAAGAGAGCAGTTGACTTGGCCTTATCTGGAAAATCATTCTTTCTTACAGGAGCAGGTGGAACAGGTAAATCATATACAATTAGGTCAATCATAGACGCATTGAATAAGGCAGATAGAGATGTTGCTCTAACTGCAATGACAGGGTGTGCTGCTCTCTTGCTAGGCCGTGGGGCTAAGACATTACATTCATGGGCAGGTATTGGTCTGGGAAAGGAACCAATTGATGTAATTCTCCAGAAGCTCAGAAAATCCTTCAAGGCTAAGAAAGGGTGGCAGTCTGCTAATACACTGATTATTGACGAGGTTAGCATGATGACACCAGATCTCTTTGATAAGCTGGATCTCATTGGTAGAGCGATTTTGAGAATAGACAAGCCCTTTGGTGGAATTCAAGTAATTGCAGTAGGAGACATGTATCAATTGCCTCCAGTAAACAAGGAGAATACTGGAGCATTCTTTGTCTTTGAATCCCAGACCTGGAAACAAGTCATGCAGGATGCAGTTGTCCTGAGTAAAATCCATAGGCAATCTGATCCAGTATTTCTCAAGATACTTGATGAAGCGAGAGCTGGTAGGTTATCCCAGGATTCCATTAAAACCCTGGAAACAAGAAGAACTAATGAATGGAAGAAGCTAGAAATCAAGCCTACACTCTTGTTTACAAAGAGAGCGGATGTTGATCAAATTAATATCAGTCAATTGCAAAAATGTGAAGGAGATGATAAGATATTTCGAGCTAGAACCAATAAAACCCAGAAGTATCTCATTGGGCATTCGATTGACCAGATCACGGAATACGCCATTGATAAGATGGATAAGAGTGGTGCCTATGTGCCTGAGCTTACCTTAAGAAAGGGAGCTCAAGTAATGCTTCTTACCAATAAGTTCATGGATCATGGTCTAGTGAATGGTTCAAGAGGTATTGTAGAGTCGTTCTCAGAGGGTCTATCAAACTACCCATATGTAAAGTTTATCAATGGCGAGACACTCCTGATTGATCCTCATACCTGGGCATCAGAAGATGTAGATGGTCTAGAAAGACAGCAAATTCCTCTAAGATTAGCTTATGCAGTCACAATCCACAAGGCTCAAGGAGCCACTTTGGATTGTGCATTAATTGATATTGGAAGAAATACATTTGAATATGGGCAGGCGTATGTTGCATTATCAAGAGTAAAGTCCTTGGATTGTCTCTATATCTGGGATCTAGATCCAACCGCCTTCAGGGTTCACCCCAAGGTCGAGGACTTTCTCAGAAGGGTGTATGAGTTGGATTCAACCATGCCAGTTCCAGATCCTTCTAATCATGATTTACCAGCATCAGACCACAATACTCGCATATCTGCAGCTCTTACTGATGAAAGTGCTCTAGTAAGCGATGATCCATCTTGATCATATGGGGTTAAGATAGCAAGTTCTAAGAATTTAATCAATACGTTTGTTCCGTTGCCCTGTTCATCAAACATTGTTTCATTATATCGGTTCATTATTTCTTCGCAAATAGTATTCAAAGGAGATAAGATAGAATAGCGGGTTAAGATAAAGTCAACGACTATTTTTTCATTTGTGTTAAATGCACTATATAGAGCAGAATAATCAGTTGGATTTGCTCTTATTTTCTTGCATATAGATTGAATGTGTTCGATCATTGAGATAAATAGAACTTTCTTTAGTAAATAAGAAATTCTAGAAGAACGATTTACTTCTATTAAATCGGTAGAGCCTGCAGCGCTCATTCTTACTGTGCTATCATTTTCCCATCCTTTCACAACAGAACTAGGTGTCGCATTATCCAAATTCTTACGATAACAGTAATTCAATAGTCTGGCTTCAAAAGGGACTTGAGCAAATCCGCAAAAAAATTCACCTCTTGAAATGTAGTCAATCAGATACTCACCATAGAATGTCTTAGAAGGGTCCTCGCCATTACGCCGGAATACACAGCGACCAAAGTCAGCTAGACCAAATTCAAAGGGTGTTTGACGAACAAATATATTACCAGTGTGGAGATCTATATGAATAAGTTGATCTTGGGAACCTTGATAGAGTTTCTGAAGAACTACCATGAACTGTGGAATTGCTTTTTCTACATCACGTATTACTGACTTGTATGGTGTTTGAACAGTTGTAATCCATCCGCTTACAGTTGCATCGTATTTTGGGATAATCATAATTTTAGATGTTTTAGAAATATCCTTGCCCTTGGCAATTTTATTCTTCAGATCACCACATGCTTGACCTTTCTTAGACCATGATAAAACTGCACGTTCAGTTGATTTCATCGAATTTGCATTTCTATCTGAAGGCTTATGTAATGTGTCAGCAGGGGAACATTCACCTTGAATACCTGCTAGATACCTCGAACTCAGATCAGATCCTAGAATCTTAGCAGCCATTTTCAGATTTTCTGTTTCCTCATCTTCGATCTTAACAATTTTTGATACGTATTTACTATCTGTTGAGCTAGGCCCGCTCTTTAAAGTTTCATTTGAACATGGCCACATTGGTTCAGATAGAACACATCCATCAACTCCTTCTCCAACTATCTTTCCACCTAGCATATCTAACGTATCATGCCATAAAAATTGCTTTTGCAAATAATTACCATTTTCATACCAACCATGGATACTTTCTCTGAACTTAATATACTGTCGAGAACCAGGATGGAGGAGCATATTGTATCATTAGTTCAAGATTCTTCAATTACTATTACTTCTGACGTCATTAAGTCAACCACTTCTCCGGGCCGAAAACCCAGGGTCCCAAAAGCTGAGCCTCCTGCGTTAAATTTAGCTGAACTAAATTCGATTGCCATGCCGAAACCCGTCGTAGATGAACCACTTCTAATTGAGAACCCTTCACGCTTTGTTCTATTTCCGATTCAGCATGAAGATGTATTTGCAATGGCCAAGAAAGCTGTTGCAGTATTCTGGACTGTAGAGGAGCTTGACTTAACAAAGGATACTAAGGATTGGGCAAAACTCGATGCAAATACCCAGCATTTCATAAAGCATGTTCTCGGTTTCTTCGCGGCATCAGATGGTATCCTCATGGAGAACCTTGCGCTAAACTTTCAACACGAGGTCCAATGGCCAGAGGCAAAATACTTCTATGCTAACCAGAATTTCATGGAGTCTATTCACTCTGAGATGTATTCCTTGCTAATCGACACCTATATCGATGACAAGATCGAGAAGCAGAAACTTTTGGAGGCAGCAACTACCATTCCTGCTATCCAAAAGAAGGCAGATTGGGCTAAGCAATGGTTAAATGCGAAGGAGGCTGACTTTGCTACAAGACTAGTTGCGTTCGCAGTTGTTGAGGGTATCTTCTTTAGTGGAGCTTTCTGCTCAATCTTCTGGCTAAAAAAGAGCGGCTTGATGCCTGGTTTGACTACCAGTAATGAATTTATTGCCAGAGATGAAGGAATGCACACGGATTTTGCATGCCTCTTATATTCAAAGATTAAGCACAAGCTCACGAAGGCCAAAGTCAACAAGATCATCAAGGAAGCCGTGAAGATCGAGAAGAATTTCATTACCAAGGCTTTACCTTGTGAACTTATTGGGATGAATGCAGTCTTGATGGCGCAGTATATTGAGTTTGTTGCTGACAGGCTTGTGGTTCAACTTGGATATCCTAAGATATTTAATGCAGGAAATCCCTTTGACTTCATGGAACGTATTTCCTTAGAGGGCAAGGATAACTTCTTTGAAAAGCGTAATGCCAATTATGCGAAGGCGGGTGTAGGAAAGACTGCAGCTGAGATGAGTTTCAGCACTGACGCAGATTTCTAAACCCTGCGGCGTCTAGCACCAGTCATTACGTGTTGAGATACAGCCGGGTTTACTGGATTTAAGAAGAGTGCATAATATGGATAATAAATTGCAGGAAAACAATAACATATAACAGACCACATCATTGCAGAGCTTAGATTATTAATTGACATATTATAGTCATATGAGAGTTTTGCAGCGCCATAGCAATAAATGACTCCTAATGCAAGAAACACTAAAAAAATAATAATTCCGCTGGCAAATAAGCCAGGGGATTTATTAGCTTGTTCCTTCATATTTTCTATTTCAGAAAACGTTTCAGTCTTGTATCCTAAAAGCTGTAAGGCGGTATTCATCTATTTTGTTCCTATTTTTTACATTTGGTCCTAAGAGGATTACTCTCCAAAGAGATTACTGCGGACATCGGAGAATAGTTTTTCTAGATCAGCCTTAGTGATCTTATCTTCAGAAGTAAGTAACTCCTGCACCGATGCAATCACGTCATCGCCTGTTACATATTCATCCTCAGAAACCTCAGATGTATCCGATGTTGGAGTAGAGGGCCTTGTAGGTGGGCTAGGTGGGCTAGGTGGCAAAGGAGTAGGAGCAGGGGCTGGAGTAGGAGGAGGAGCAGGGGCTGGAGTAGGAGGAGGAGTGGGAGGACTAGGGGGGCTAGGAGGACTAGGAGGACTAGGAGTCCTAGGAGTGGCACTGGGAACCCAGCATCCACGCTCACCCAGGGTTACCTTTGCTGAGCATGCGTGTCCTAGGTGGGTAGATTTTCCGTTCTCAATCCAACCCTTCTTGCAGACCATGCAATTACCGTCATTTGCGTGGTCGAGCTGACAGGTGTCGCTACAGCCACCCTTGCTACGCGCATTCTCGAGGATGCGTCGCTCAATGTATTTGTTAATATCCTTTCCCTTTTCCTTCCGAAGATACTCGGCAAGGCGAGTTAGGTTCTTAGGGACAGCAGCACCGTTGAACTGGTTCTTGTTTAACTGAATACCAGTTACGAAATCCTGACGATTGTCGTGAGAACTCACTGGTGAGAAATCAATATAGGCTTGAGTAAGAACTGCACTAACCTGTGTGGTGCCGCTACCACGAGAAGAACCAAGGGCAACTGTCTCATATGGAATAGGGCCTATGAGTTGATTGTTGCGCCTGAGTTTTGTGCTCCATAAGAAGTCAGTGCACTCATTACCAAGATGCTCAACATTGAAAGCACCAGGATTCGCTCCAGCACCGATTGCGCTAGGGTTGCTGGGGTCGAAGATTGTTGGATCTACGCGCATGCCGGTCAGAACAGTAAACTCACCAACCGTATCATAGCCATTTAGGTTTTTGGTGTAAACTTGGGGCTCCTTGCTAAAGCCCGCCCCTGACTTAACAATTTCCATCTTATCACCATCCTTCTCAAGGATAAACCGATCCGCCTTGTCTGTGGGGGAATAGTAGTGGGTAATAGTATGGATACTCTTTCCAGTATAGAACTCGGGATCATTTTTCCCGAAGTAATCATATTGCTTAAGACGTATAGAGGGGCATAAAGAATTCTCATTCTTGTAGATAAACTCCACTTGATCCGCACCAAAGATTACACCAGGACGCTCAAGAGGGTTCTTGAAAGCACACTCTTCCTTAATGTCTGCAAATGCAGCGTGAATTGTCTTGGCAAGGTTATCATTGTATTTGAAATGAATAGTTGTTCCATGTGCCTCTCCTCTGTTAATCATACCATTCTCTTCACGATCCTTGATAAAGGCGGCCTTCTCTGCTGGTGTCATTTCATAGATCTTCACCATATTGGTGTAAATATTCTGAGCCTTGATCTTATGCCATGGTGCAACAACGTGAAGATAGGGTCCTCCAATTGCATGAGTAAACATATGAACTTCAGTCCACTCGCCAAGGAGGGCCTGTGCAACCTTTGCAGCAAACCCAGAGACACCTCGACTTTTATCATTGGCGTGATTTGAGTTGTATGCACGAAACATGTCATGAACACCGGGAAGTAGCATGCCTGCAGCATTGTCAATAAGCTTAATACCATCTCTCATGACGTCGAATATAACTTTCTTTGTGAAGTTTGCAGGTGAAGCAACCTTCTCCAGGGAATCACATGAGTTTGCAATCAACTCCAGGAGAAGAAGAATAAGAGTAAATCCCATGCGGGTAAAGTTTGCAAGAATTCCCTCCTCACTAAAACTTCCAGCACTTTCGTTAATTGTAGAGACAATCTCGTTTATAGGAGTAATAGAAGCCATTGTGTGCATGCAGTGCTGAATTATACCGACTCAATTTTTTCAAATTCCAGTCCTATTCTTGCATAAAGTATAACAGTCCACTAAAAAATGAATCCATAATTTGCTATTCTAAAAGCATGCCAAATCATGGAGTTGAACTAATAGATGGAATTCCTGTTTCTCTCAAGGGGTCTGAGATGTTTGCCTTTCAACCTGGTGCCCCCGCTTCAGCTAAAAAGATTAAACTAGGGAATTTTGATACAGCTACCCGCACTGCAACCTGGGATAACACGGATGAGATGAAGAAGTGGATAGAGGACTTTCAGTTAGCTCTTGCCCCTCGTTCTCGTAAGTAGTACCGGAAACCGACTAATAAAAATGAAACATTTTTTCATTACTCAGTATGTATGGACAAACTCATTCACATGAACAAGCATCATATTGAAGCGTGGGGACTTTGGTGGGTTCAATGGCAGCAATATGAGAGAGAACGCATGAAGAAAGAAGCACTGTTAATTAGTTCCAAGGGCAAAGATCTTTCTGAGAACACCACAGCCAGCTCCACTATTCCCCTGGTTCTGCTTCCCAAGTAAATATTGCATACGCTCGTAGTCTGACTTGAAGATCAAGTTCCCATTCCCTTGAGTTCCAAGTGTCCCGTTGTTTGCTGCAGCCAGTTGTGCAACCTTAGCCTGGTAAACATTGTTCGCGGAGTTCTGGTATGCAACAGAATTGAATATGATCTGTGAATACTGTTGTGTCTTGCATTGGCATGTTGTGGAATTAAATGAATTCGCTGACATCTCTACCTATAGTATTAGACTTTTACTACAGCTTCATATGAAACTGCATTCACAGGGTCATTCTGGATTAGTAGGAATTGACCTTTTTTGTAAAGCATATATTCTCCCTCCTTAAACACATAATAAGAGGCGGTGGTATTTCCAGACATTCTTTGATCCTTTACTGCATTATTATACTTATTAATACGCAAGAAGGTAGATTGAGCTAGGGCATACTGAACACGTTGAGTATTCGTTAAACATTTCATCTCACCAATGATAAAACAGGACATTCTCTATCTGTATCTGCGAGTTTTTCTCAGGGTCTTTCTTCTAGGAGATTTTCTGTATTTCTTTTTACCACCACTAACTACACCAATAGCTATTCTTTTATTAAAGGGTTGATTGTATATGGATCGTCTACGTTTCGTTGCGGCAACTTGCTTTACTACTTTATCAGGTATTTCAGTTTCTTTAAAGAAGTTGTAGAAATACATAGGTGTAAGATTATTCGCAAATAGATATTCTAATAATTCAGAACCTTCTAACTTTGAAATAGATTCATCATATTCCTTGGATTTTACAGATGCCATTTCTAAGATAGTAGTTAAGACACTTCCATTTGTTTCATCTATTATAGTATCATATGATACGCTTATTTCCATATAATCTAATATCTTATTGAGACCATATAAGACTTCCTTCGAAAAGAGATGAGAACTATTCTTTAGGAATGGGAAAATTAGCATGTAGTCTATCTTTGTTTTAAAGAGTTCTTGGAAAAAAGCATTTAATTCATAGAAGGTTGGCTTATAGAAACTAAATCCATCTTCTTTAGTATAGAATTCATCATACCAGATTTTCATTTGCTCTTCATCGCATAATGTAAGCAAGTCGTATTGCGCAAGAGTTCTTAGAAATTCTTTATTTGAACCACCACCTTCCATTGCATTAGATACGATGTCAAATTGTCCACGTAATTCTTCTAAACTTAAGTTTGCCTTTACATAATCATTCTTTTTGAGAACGTATTCTTTATCACGTGAAACTTCTATACTCCATTTATCTTCACCATTTACTAAATAGACTAATCGATTACTAGGATCTTCATCTATTATAATTGTATTCCTGTTCACAGGGCTATCATGAAATGAGCGGACTCTGTATGTATTTTTTATATAGTCTATAGATGTTATGTTTAGATTTGAAACAAACTCAGAAAATTCCTTTCTTGTCCACAAAAACCAGTGTCTTTCAACTTGCGTATACATAAAAATATTCATTATATGCATTGGCGAATTCTGGATCGTTTCCTTGAAAATTTCCCAGTCGATTACAAAGCCACCCTTTTGCTCTATTTCTTCTGAACCACCTGCTGTAATACGTTCCATTGTTGTAGGGGAACTATTAAACATCTGTAAATTCTTCCCATTACTATAGATGCAATTTACACCATGCGCAATAGCAAATGCGATAGCCATTCGATCTATAGATACAAAAATAGGATCCGTTACTTTCCACCGTTGCCTAGCACTATCCATATAAGTAATACCTTTCTTGCAAGCTAGAACTTGTATCTGGTCTCCTAGGCGTTTCTGAGCAAGCTTTCTACGAACATTCAATATATATTTATCTGATGCAGAAGTATAGTCAAGAGTATTATAAAATACCATGGATGGCTTAACATCCTTATTTAGAGGCATACCTTCACCAGCAGCAATAAGTGTCTTAAGTTGAGTGTTTACATTTGATACATTATTCTTATGTTTCGCTGCAAGCCCATCCATCTTTATTTCATTTCCAGGGGACCCTTCTAAATCTATTTGGATTGTAGCATTCTCCACGGAATCACCAGAAATAATAGCTCTAAAAACCCCATCAGGGTAATATATTCTTTTAGGGGAATTAGACAATTCTCTTAAAATTAAAATATCTCCTTTATCTTCTGAAGTATGGGGTGCAGGGTCACAACGCTTTTCTCTATCATATGTTTGCCACCCCCTTAGTCCAGGAATGGCAAATAGTTTTTTCTGGGTATCTACTGAAAATACTAAGGTATCACTATTAAAATACGTCTTAAGATCATCTACTGACAGCTCCGTGTATGGTATGGGGGAACTTGTATTATCATCGTCAATTAGGTTTCTAATTGCATACTTAAAAAATGCATCTTCTAGTTTAGCCTTATTTAAGGAAGCCTTCAAGTGAAATCCTATATCAAAGCAGTGGAGTTGTGAATTCGTTGTAGATATTTCAGGATAATCTCGTAACATTTCGTATCCATTTCGTAAATGGTTAAATATAGTTCTTCTATTTGTTAAATACTCTTCTTTATCTTTATTTTTGGTTACATAGTCATGCACTGAACCGAATGTTCCAAAGTCATGTAGAGTATCGAATAAAGATACTAGTTCTTTAAAGAGTGTTCTTCTTAACGGTTCAGTTTCAGGTGGATCTAGACCAAATAAACCGAAAAATTCAGCATCCATATCTAATACCCTCTTAGGAATTCATATTCGAAAAAATTGACTTGTCTAACTAAGCCGTTAGCGTTAAACCTATGTGTGGGTGCTCTAAATTATCTCTTACTGAAACACATGGACCCAATCAATGCCCTGTCGACGCATCTCTTTATTGTTCTATTTGTCAAGAAAATGGACATGCAACTATGAAGTGTTCTAATAGATCTACGTGGCATTACAGAAAGCCGGAGTTCGTTGAACAACTTATTCCTATCAGTGTCTTGAATCATTACAACATATCTAGTCTTACTCCTATTGGAACTCCTAAGAATGGTGCAATTCATCATGAACATATACCCTATATTCATGATCCAGTAATTGAAATACCATATGATGAGGATGGTAAGAATGTTCGCGCAACTTTATCCGCTTATAATTTACCATCTTCAAGCGTAAAAGAAAACAAACGAGTTATGATTGAGTTCGGTGAACTCATTGGAAAAAAGGTTTCAATCTTAGGTGAAACGCCAAAAAAAGCCCCTATCAAGTTGAAGAAGAAGCAGAAAGTTTAATACCTGTAAAATTGAGTTATCTAATATCTTTTTTATCAGTATCGAATGCCAAATATACGCGGAGGTAAATCTTACAAGAAGTCTAAGGGGAAGACTAAGTTTGGAGAGGATGATGAGGTTGCATATCTAGAAATTGGTCCAGACCAGATGGTAGGCCGTATTCTAAAACTTCTAGGTAATCTCAATGCAACCATCTATTGCCAGGATAACAAGCAGAGACTTTGTAAGATTTGCCGTTCCATTAAGAAATCTGTTAGATTTGAGGTTGGTGATGTAGTTCTCATAAGTTTAAGAGATTGTGAGGTTTCCAATCATGACCTTGAAAAGGGTATCAGAGGGGATAGAGGTGATATTCTGGATAAGTTTCATCCTAGGCAATTCAAGGAACTCATTGAAGATGGTGTAAATTCAGCTCTCTTTCTCACGATAGATTCCGTGAATGAGATTGCATCTAGATATGAAAAGGGAGATGATAAGGGTGCTCTTGCTATTGCTGAGAATGCCGATGAGGATATCTTTGATAGAAGTGGGGCAAAACAGGAAGATGAAGAATCTGAGATTGACATGGAGACTCCTCAGAATACAGTCTTGCAGGCTGGAAAGAAAGAGGCAGTGGTAGTTGATAAAAGGCACAAAGTGTCTAACAGAGTTGAGAAGAAGGAAACAGACTTTATCGATATGGATGACTTATAAATACGTTGTATTTACGTTATTTTTTTCACACTGATGCGCAGCAATGGAACAGAGGGACCAGGGAGAAATAGGTGGGGCTGTTCAAGGGGGGACAGTATATGCATCTCCTGATTTCCCGGATGCTGAGCCATTAGATAATAGACCAATAGTTGGAGTTTCAACTGCAGTCTCAAATCTTATTTTATACCACGTGTCAGATGCTGCTGAAAAACAGAATCAACATAGAACATGGAAGAGAAAGGTCAGGGAAATCTTACAGAATCATCAGGAGCGTATCTTAGAATTCTTTATAAAGCCCCTGCCTAATGAACATCCTCTTAGAGCTGCACACATCTTACTAACAAAGTATGGAAAAGTGTCTAGTTATGACACGAGTAGAGCAACCCCCCAGTTTTTCAAGGAATTCATTGATGAGGCACCTCAGACAGGTATATCTCAATTGAATAAGTATCTGACAGATTTAACGGAAACAAGAATCTCAGATACACCTGTGACTCGATGGATTAATATGAGTAGGCATATGTTAGATTATCTGAGAGATATTGGGGACGAGCTAATCAGGCTAGACCAGCGTCTTCAGATGGAATGTCAACGGGTTGATTCCGTGGTAGAAAAGGTTAGCCAGCTTATTGCTCTACCAAACCCTGAGCTAGAAGGGTTTCAGGAAATGATGGGCAAATACATAGATAAACAATTCGAGACAAACAATCTTCAGACATTATACTGGGATTTTATCTTTACCTTACAGAAATATTCTGTTTTAAGAGAAATCTTGATACCTCAGAGACTGGCGAACCAGGCGGAACCCTTATGTTGCATTTGTATGACAGAGCCAATTGTCATTGCCATGGGACCTTGTGGCCATACTTTCTGCACGAATTGTTCAAAGAGATCAGTTGTTTGCCATATCTGTAGACAACAGATAACAACGAGATTAAGAATATTCTTCGGGTAGGTGATTTCAGAACCACGGTCTGTACTGCGAACTATATATAAAATTGATACATCTAATTGCTTAATAACTGGCAGCATGTCTCTCCTAGCACCCTTGCTAGCAATTAACTTCTTAAATTATATTCCATGGACGTGTGTATTTCTCATTACACAGATCTTTGGAATTCGTCTATACATTATAAAGAATTCAGATGAATGTACTAGAATACAAAATCGTATTAAGTCGTCTAGTCAAACCGCAGATGGTGGAAAGGCAATTGGATACTCCTATGGAAAATGGTATCTTCTGAATATCTCAGGAGGTTCTGATGAACTAGTGGTCTATATGATTAGTACATCAGATTCATATAAGAATCTAACAGAGGAACTAAAGGGAGAAGATAAGACACTCTTTGAACAAGGGTGGAAACCTCCTCAGGTAACACCTGAATCTAAGATTGAAATCTATGAACGCTATGGAGAATTTGGTAGAACCTGGTTCAGAAAGAGAACAAGAGAGGCGAAAGATGAACCAATGGGTCAACAAGCTTCTGTCGTTGATAAGATAATTGAAGACTATATGAAAAGAAGACATACAGTTGCCTTCATTCACGGACCCCCAGGAACAGGTAAATCCATGGTAGGCATATTAGTTGCAAACAAGTTCTCATCAAGTTTCTGTAATAGCTTGAAACCATGGCAACCAGGGGATACAATTGGATGTCTTATCAGTGAAGTAGACCCAACAGCACAGAAGCCACTTATAATTGTCTTTGATGAGATAGATCATACAATTCTTAAAATTCATGAGGGTATTCCTCCACACAAGACGGTCCCCATTGTCGTTCAAGATAAAACTGGATGGAACATTATGTTTGATGCAATCCAGAGAAACTTCTATCCAAATATCATCGTTATTATAACAAGCAATAAGTGTCCAGATTTCATTAATTCCTTGGATTCATCTTATATAAGAAAGAGAAGAGTGGATCTCATATTCGAAATGACAGAGTCACTGATTGACTGAAGTAAAATTTGACCAAGTTGCCTAACTTATTTACCCTTACCAAAATGCAAAAATGTCTTAATGAAGATGCATCGTATTTCTACAAGAAATTCACAAAACACCCTTGGGTCCTTGTTCTAATCTTAATCTTTGTCCTAGGAGGTATATCAATGTTTACAGTAAGCCTCTTATGTAATGTTAAGTTTCCATGTCCCGATAGGGCGCAAGACTATCTGCTAACAATAGGTCTAAATATTTGCCTAATCGCTGCGGTGTTCATTGGCCTACCTTGTATCTTACGCTTTATCTTGAACGGAATATGGTACAATGAGGAACCTGTTCTACCCGTTTCAACTAGATCCCCATTGAGTTCAAACGAGCCATCTCCATCAAGATCTCGTTCAAATTCAAGAGAAAAAACACCTCCTTCTCCTAAGGGCCCTATTCCTAAACATGGTATGAAATCTTTCAGAGAATATCATTCAGAGGCTTGAACAATAACCTGAAATTCACCTCTTTTTAAGAATCTTGCTTTCAGAAGCTCAGCTCTTTCAGGTTCTACTTTATAGATTTCGATAGCTCTATCTACGATACGGGATGCAAAGGAGAACCAGAGAGTTTCAATAAAGCGAATACCAATTTCGAGTGGGGTTTGTAGCATTTGTTACTATATTTGACCTCATTAACTATTCAAATTTTTCATTAGGTTAGCTACTAAAGTTGATTGTTCCGCTTAAATCGATTTAGGTATATACTACTAGAATGTCAGATGCAGAAGACCAGGTTGATTTCAAGAGCTTGCCTACCTTATTAACTGAGTGGAAGAAGATTCAGGAGGATAAGCAGAAGCTTGTTAATGAGAAGAAGACACTAAATGAGCGTATCAGGGAGCAAGATAAGAGGGCAGAGGCCATGCAGAAGATGATCCTTTCCATTATGAAGAAAAATAGTATTGGTGCTCTAGATCTCAAGTCTTCGAATGCAAGAGCCTTATACAAGAAGCGTGTTATAAAGTCGCCTCTTGGTCAGAAGGAGCTCAAAAAATACTTCAGTGAGCACTTCAAGGAGGATCCTGAGAAGGGAAAGAAACTGCTAGAGTTCCTAGATACTAAGAGAGATACAACTGTGAAGGAGTCTCTAGTCTACGAGAAAAATCAGGGTGATCAATAGAGATGGGTCCTTCTAGCCTTGTAAATGCCGTCATGCGCGCCATGGTAGAAGGTTTCACCAATCCCAGTGGTGCAGAATCGCACAGACAAGATCCTATTTACGCTGAGGCTATAGCAGTTATCTTAACATTTTTCATTTCACTAATGCTAGTTTCTCTCATTGGCCTATGGCTCTGGAACTTCAGTGTAGTCCCTCTATTTGAATTCGCACGCCCGGCTAAATCAGTCTTTCAGATATTAGGCCTCATGGTATTTATGGTTCTTATTTGCCCTTAAAAAAATTGATTTTCATTTTAGAGGTATACTATGTATCCTCTAAAATGCAAGTATTCTATGAGTCAAAGATTTCCGCCAGATACCTGGGCCACCCTGCAGAAAGATTCGTCAAGCAACGTCCTACGGTGCTAGATGAACTTCCTCTTGATATTATTCGTGTCTTCATATTTCCTAAACTTGACTACGAGTCAAGGATCCAGTTGAACCGGTGTCTGCCGCCCTGGGACAGGCTAACAAAGAAGATACCACATGCTTCAATTGAGAGACATGACGAAATTACAGTGGGTAGAGAGGTGAGAAGGTTATTATTTAAATTAGAAGAAAGTCATACGTCGCACAGGGCATCAGACTGGTTGGAGAAACGATACAAGGCTTTCATACATTTATTTAGCATCTTACAAAGGCCACGGTATCTTCGTATTATATTGTGTAGAGGAGAGTTCCGTAAATCCACCTTAGAAAAGATTGAAGATATATATAACACGGTGCCAGGTAATAAGGTTGATATCGGTCTTAAAGAAAGGCTTCTATCTACAATAACAAGGCTGAAGAAGAAGATTAAGCTCGGTGCACCTTATAAACAAGGTATTTCCTTTGACGACACAGAGCCTCTTTCCTTTCAATAATACCCCTTGTATTCCCCTAGCTCTTCTACTTCTGCACTCATGAAACCCTTGGGGTCACGGGGAGATCCATATGGATCAGCTCTCTCGACGGGAGAACATGAACCCTTAGCAATATCGAAGACATCTGTCCATAGCATGGTAAAGTGTCTGATTACTTTTTCAGATTTTTCAGAACTTAGTGAGTAAGATGTGCATAACTTGTTTACTAGAGCTAGACCACGATTTTTCCAGGTTGCAAAGATTATATCTAGGTCGCGAGGAGGCATAGACTTGGTGAAACAGCGGGCAACTGAGTCCGCGGGATTTTCACGATCGTGAGTGTTGTTGTAAGATAAATAGAGAGTGCTATCTACTTTCTGATTTGCTCCCATGAGATCATGCTTCATGCAACACATCTTAGACATAATTTGCTTAAGCTCTTTCAAATCACCTTTTCCCTCTTCCGTTCTAGATTTCTTTCCAGCAAATATCTCTAAAATATCTGTAACATGAGATGATTCTTGGCCGCAAGGAATGGAGGAAACTCCGAGAGCGGGACCTTGGAAACCTTCCTTCCTAGTTACACCGGAAGGCACAGTAGTTGTCTTAGAAAGAAGAACATATGCTGTGATTCCAATTGCAACCGCAACAATTGCGGCAACTGATATGAAAAAACTTGATGCCTTTAATGTTTCTAAAACATCGGTGTCCATTCTTCTTGTATCTTAGATTTAGTTCATCTTCTTATTATGCGCCCAACTCAGAAAGTTGTCTGCCATTGTCTTCTTCAAATCTGCCTTCTCCATCATGAAGTCGTCAATTGACCACCTATTCTCTTCAGCCTTTAGCTTTAGCCAATAAATCTTCACTACATCCTTCTGACCAATGCGAATTGCACGACCCTTGGCCTGTTCTAGTAAAGCAGAAGTCCACCAGGGGCTTGTGAAGATAATACGATTGTAATGCTGCAAGTTCAAGCCAGTGCCACCTGCTTGCAATTGTATAAGGAATACATCCTGCTTTCCATCTTTAGAAAGCACCTTACTTTCCTGAATTGCTGCATCTCGTTCCTTCATACTCATTCCGCCGTGATATTGAAGGACTGAGCCAGTTTGGGGAAATGCTTGAAGGAACTCGGATAATAACGTCATCTCATCGCGGAACTGGCAGAAGACAATCCAGCGATTGGATTCGCCTGCTTCTGCACTTTGTCGCATCAACTGAGAAATCTCATCAAACTTCCTTGATGGAAGATTGAACTCGGGGCCTGTCCACCCGAACAATTCCTTTTGCCTAGCGCGAATATAGATCTGGGGATTTACAGATACTTGCCTTAAACGAAGCAGCATGGCGAACTTCTGAAGCTGATAGGCACGTCCTTGAAGTGCTTGTGCGGATCGCCACTTGGTCTCCAGATTATCCAAGATACCCTTGTAAACCTCCTCCTCCTCCTTGCTTGTGAAATCTAGAAGAAGGGTCTCTGAATTTGCATTGGGGGGCATTGTAAGCCCAGCTGGAGCCTCTCCTTCATCAAGCGTCCGTGCCATAAACACATGGGGGATCCATTGTTTGTAAGAAGAAGACCAGCCGGAACCCAGGCCTTTGAACCCGATAAATTTGAGGTAAGCCACAACGTCATCGAACTTGTTGACGATAGGAGTTGCTGTAAGAGCCCACTTATAAGGAGCCTTCAGCTTGAGAACACTAGCTCCAGTGACAGTCTTGGTATTGCGCACACGATGAGCCTCATCGAGGATAATACGGTCCCACTTTACACTCTGGAAGAGCTCGAGATCAGATACCATCTTATCATAGTGCCCGAGGTAGATTGACTTCCCATTGAGAATTACCCGACCATGCCTTACAAATCCAGTCTTTTCTGCGGTGAACAAGTTCACCCTGCACTTGGAAGCAGCCTCCTCCCACTGCTTCCTTACAGCCAAGGGTGTAATTATCAGAGTGTTCTTACCACTGCCATTCACAATCAAGGCTAGTGACTGGATCGTCTTACCGAGGCCCATTTCGTCTCCGAGAATGCCCCCGCGCACAATGTAGTCGCAATCAGGAACAGCGTATCCTTCCGATTCCAGATTCAGCATCCACTCAATCCCTTCAACTTGGTGCCTTGCGTAGGTCACTTCTGGCCATGTAGGAGTTAACATTGCTCTTATAGGTGTAGTCGAAGGAGGCTACGCTTAAATTTCAATTTTACCTAGCATGAGTAGGTAGAGTATGATAGCATTATTTACATTAACACTCTTGATTATTATATGTTTCTACGTTATACTTATTATCAGTAATAAAGAAGGATTTTTTAGTCTTCCAAGATTGTCAAATCATCCAGCATGGGCAAACTTATCAGATGACCAGGTATTTGATTTGATGGGTCTTATATACGGAAGTATGGTTATTAGCGTGCTTGTAGATCCAAATCAGGATCCAGCTGCAGCTCATAAATTGAGAGAGATAGGTTCTTTAATGCCAAATCAGGAAAAACCTTTTAATAATCAGGACGATATTAATGGATTAAAGAATACCATACGAAATAAGGCGTCTGAAGATAAGAATGTATCAGTTGCATATGATGTTATAGATTCACATGATCCAGACATTAAACGATTAGCAAGGATTTATTTTACTGCAGCAAAAAATAATGATCAGAATGCAATGGCTGCTATGGGAGATAACACAAAAGACTTGATTAGAAGTATTATCAAGCAAATCTTAAAAAAGATGCCAAGATTTCCTTTTAACCCAGAACTCAGAAAACTGTTCCCCGAGACACTTGGGCAATCTAACACCATAGGCACTTGCAGAAACTAAGAAATAGTTTTAAAATGTTCTTATATTTATGCTGCTTACTATAGATAGAGATGGTTAACCAAATTCATCTACTACTTCTTATACTCATTTTAGTACTATTTTTAGTACTATGTACCGGCGTCTTAAGAACCCCAGAGGGGTTTGAGGATACTGCCAATTATATCAAGAATATGAATCGAAAGATGGAGGTTCCAAATAAGACCTTGTCTAACGAAATACCCAATAATGTTTCTATTTTAAAAACTCTCAACAAGGTATCATCATTTGACGATATACTTAAGTGGGTGCCAGCCCTCGATAAGTCAAATACCAGAATTGCATCTGCTTACAACTTAATCTTAAAGGACATGGGGTCTATTACAGAAAAATTAGAAAAGGATGCATCTGTTGCTTTAGCCGCAGCAGATGTTGCCCCTACTGATACTAAGGTAACCGCTGCTCTTGCTCAAGCTACAAAGGATGTTTTAGATTATGATAAGAATTATGCTAAAGCAGCTGCAGATGCTTTTACCGCTGCTACTAACGCAGTAGAAAGTTCAAAGGTTGCCTTAGACAAATCTACAGCAAATTTATCTGCCACAAGAGCAATACTTGATGCCGCGAATAAGGCTTATTCAACTCAAAATGCAGTTGTAGTTAATGCTAACGCTGCATTGGCTAAAGCATCTGCTACATTTAATGCTCTTATCGATAATTATGAAAAATCATCTAAGGCACTCGATGCTATAACAAAGATATCTAGTGATTTAGGTTTGGAATTATATAAATACAATAATTCAGCTAATAAGGATCCTAAGAAAGGTAAACAGTTAAACGATGCCTATACTACTGCAACGGTGAATTCTAAGGCCGCTAATGAGAAGTTCAGTAAGGATAATAAGCCATACTTTGATGCATATAAAGATATGGCTAATCAAAGGACAGTAGCGCAAAAGGCAACCACTGCATTACAAGCTGCGAATGTTTCTATGATTCGTGCAGAATCTTCTTACAATAAGGCTGTTGCTTTGTTAGACGGCGCAAGGGCAAGTTATGCAATGGCTAGGGGTGCTGCTATAACGGCAAAGAGCCTTGCTGACACTCTAGCGAATTCTGTTAAATCTAAGAAAGATTCTGCAGATAAGGCGGCACTAGCAATTGCTGCCAAGGCGGCAGCCGCCACAGCAGCAGCAGCGGCGGCACAAGATCCCTCAAAGAAGGCTGCTGCTAAATCTGCCGCAGATGCTGCTGTAAAGGCCAAGGCGGATGCAGATTTAGCATCTGCACTTTCTAAGAAGGCAGCAGATGATAAGGTAAAGGCTGCAGAAGAATCCAAGCAAAAGACAGAAGCAGCTGCAAAAGAAAATGCAGCGATGAACGCTACTACGGCTGCGAAATTAGCTGCTGCGAATGCGGAGGCCCAGGCTGCAGCAAATGCAATTGCAAAGGAAGCTGCAAAGAAGGCTCAGGACGCTAAGGAAGAATCTGAAAAGAAGGCAAAGGAGGCAGAGGCAATGATGAAAAAGCTTGCCAAAGCTAGAGCTGAATCTGCAAACGCTAGCCCTGAGACAAAAGAACTTGCCCTTCAGAAGCTAGCTATTTTAGAAGAAAAGACGCAAGCAGCAAGAAAGGATGCAAAATCTGCGAAAGAAGCACTTATGGATGCAAAGAGTTCTTCTAAAGATCTAAAACAAAATGTAGGTGATGTAAAGAAAGATAAACCATTTGAATCACCTATGCCAAATAAAAAAGAAGTTAATCAGATAAATTCCCGTAAACCTGAAGGAAGGCCAATCATAATAAACAACATCATGCCACAAGTTCAGCCACCAGTTGCAGATAATAGCCAGAACATATTATTATCATCAGCAGCTGGTAGTTTCATTGGCGCAGGATTTGGAAGTCTCCTAGGAACATCTGTAGGTTTAGCACTTCATGATGCTAATCACCGCACTCCCGCTATATCTGCCCCTCCTAACTCTAAAAACATGGGTCGATACATGGATCAACCTGATACAGAATGGACACGTGGTGGACCACCTCTATCTCGTAGATATGATGACCCATATAACTATATTACAGAAGTGAATGAAGATGATCCAGAAGCTGTAAGATGGCCTGGTAAAACTATAGAACCTTCTAATCTATATGGAGTAGAGGCTGAAAAGAGAAATCGTCCCAGGCACAAACACCATTTAGGACATCACCACCATTCCAGTGACTATTCTAAAAATGACGAGGATGATTGCAAACCGCTCTGTGAACCCAGTGTGCCCTTGAAGAGGTCATTCAATACTGAGCGTGATTACAGTAGTCAATAAAATTGACCGGCAAATTGCTTACTATATAAGCACCCAAAAATGCCAATAATGGCGTTTCCGAGAGCTTTTCAAACGTATATACCACGGTCGCATTGCGTGAATAGTCATGTATATGGTGCTATTCTATTGAACAACTATAACGAAACAGTAGTAATTAAAGGTCGTCAGAGCGAGATGTGGTCCTTTCCTAAGGGCCATGGTGAATACAGAGAACTTCCTATAGAAGCATGTATTCGTGAACTCCGAGAGGAGACTGGAATTGATTTGAAAGGATTTCAGCCTGATGACGAAATTCGTTTTCGGTCTGGAACCTACTTCGTCTTCTTTGTAGATGAACGTATTCCACTTGTTCCTGAGGATACTAAGGAAGTAATGGAGGCTATGTGGACACCCATTAATAGATTGGCATACATTGCAGGAAATAAGGATATTCGGAGTTTCTGTAAATGTATAAATCTTACTAAGATAATTGCTAAGAGGGAATTATAAGAAAAACCCCGGTGTCTTATAGTTATGTTAAAGACTGCGAATGTTCTTTTTCTATTGACACTTGTGCAATTCTGGTGGATTGCTATTTGGGGTCTAGCCTACATATTAATCGATGCGTTTGCAGGAACATCAAAAATAAAAGAAATTGGCATATATATTGGTATGCTTTTCTTTACTATTCTTATTTTTCACTATAATCCTGATATGGTGGAAAGACTATAACTACTCAAGTGTCTCATCATACTCCTCATCTTCAGATTCCTCTGCATATGGTATCTTAATAACGAGCGGTGAAGGTGTGCTCTGAGTAATTTTAGCAACTGGCTTATATGCCCCCTTGTAATGCATATACTCGTCAAAGCTCATCCCACTATCTGCTTCTGTAATGTATCCAGGGATGAATATGTCTTCTTGATCCTCCTTTGTAAATATGCCCCTAGATCCAATCTGCAGAGACGTCCATCCATTACTGGAAAGTTGTATATCAGACATCTTGCAGGGGTCATCCTCTACCTCGATGCTGCGAGCCCGCTCATCATCTGCAATAAGATTAATGCGAATTTTCTCCTTAATCTTATCGCTCAATGTCTCCTTTACAGCGACTTTTACCACTTCAGACTTCTCTACCGGTAAAGGAGCTTCTGTAGCAATGATGTGCTTCCCCCAGGCAGGAAGTTTCTTTGGGGCTGAACCGAGACTAGGGAAGTTCTTATCACTAAAATCAATCTTTTCTACAGATAACGTTCCTGAAGTCCGCTTCGAAGGTGGTATATATTTGCTAGATGTGTTTTCAACAGCAACCTGGGAAACAAGATCTCCCATACGCATAGGCTGTAGAGTAATTCCGTTAGCTGCCATGTTCGAGAGTGGGTAATACTAGTCATCCATATAGATCCAATTCAATTTTACAAAAATTGAAACTAAACACTTGTATATAGTAAGCACCTGGAATGTTAAGATACTGTAATCGATCCATAGTGCCCCCTCTAATTAAGATAATGCCAAAAAAGGAGGAGAAGACTAGTATTCGTTGCATACATTGTCATACTCCGTCAACGTCTTCTTATGCAAAACATTACTGTAGTGTTATGTGTTTCAGAGAAGCCTTCTTTGGATCTCCTTCGTGGCAGGATCAATAGTCTTCCACTTAGAATACTCAAGAAATCTTGCCATTTCATCAGTGTCAAGACACCATTGCATGAACCTCTCAGGGCTCCATGCGATAGCAAGAATTTCGTCTCTCTTTCCTTCAAAGGAGAGACGTTGTTTTTCATGTTCTGCAGTTCTCAATCCACGCATATCAAGAAAGAACTTCTTAATTTTCTCCTGGGTCGAGCCAGGCTCCGCCTTAGAGCTAATAAGTAGATTAACCAGTTTCTCTTCAGATTCGCTGTGCTCCCACAGGAATTCAGAAGTAAATTTTGGATGTTTCTTAATTTCGCTAAACAGAGAAATGGCGCCATCTATATTCTCAGCCACACTTGGATATTCTTTGATACGGTATGCGGAATAGAGAATGTGGCAGACGATATTGCTAAATGGGCGATACGTAGAATTTAGAAGAGGACTAATGAATCTGGTAAGTAGTTCTGGATCTGCACGAACTGCGTCATATATTAATCTACTGTGGCAGTTGAGTATTTCCCTGATGACCTGGGTAAAGAATTTAGAACTGGAAAGTGGGTCTACACCCTTTTGCATACAGCAGAGAAGATAGTAATCCACACCCGCGTGAGGTGGAACAAAGGCCTCTAGGTTCTTAATGTGATCTCTAGTAACTATGACGCGGTTTTCGAGAATAGCCTTTGTGTATATGGCCTTTATCTTTGAACTCGATGAGAAGAAGAACATTCGAGGAGTAGGTTCAGGGCCAAATGGGAATCTCTCGAACCATGAGGGTCCATAGAAGTGCGTGTGCTGGGAACAGACATCAGAGCCATGAGATACTTCACTGAGACATGGAGAGTTAAACCGGTCAAATGCATTGCAGTAGGGCATACTTGTATGCAAGTATACCCTAGTGTTTCAGGTCAATTTTTATGAAAAAAGGGTGGGTTTATAACCTCTTTTCTTTTCTTTTTTTATTTAATTATAGTTCTTAGAAAGTGGGCTCACTTGCAGTCTCATCAATCTCACCGTCATCCTGCAGCTCGCCGATGTGATCACCCTTCTTGCCATTCTTGTTCAGCCACAGGTGGCCAGATGTATAGAGGACCTTGCCGTTGGCGACCTTGCTGCCCATACGCAGATAAGTCTTGTTCGCAATCTTGAAAGGAAGGAACTCAGCGATAGCAGCGGCCTCCACGGGGGCCACCACGGGGGTAGTGATTGTAGTGGCCTTCTTAGCAGTCTTCACAGTCTTCTTTGCAGCCACAGGTGCAGCCACAGGTGCAGCCACAGGTGCAGCCACAGGTGCAGCCACAGGTGCAGCCACAGGTGCAGCCACAGGTGCAACCTCTGCAACAAGACCAGCCTTCTCAGCATCCTTCTTAGCCCTGGAGGCCTCGCGGCCCGCCTTCATCTTAGCCTTTTGCTCGTCGCTCATAACACGCTTAGGCTTCGCATCAGAGCCAGCTGCCTCTGATCCATCAGCTGATGCTGCTACGGATGCTGTCTCAGACACAGCATCCTTGGGATGCGCCTCCTTCCAAGTGGCCTCGAAGGCTGCGAACTCCTCTGCATTCTCCTTCTTGTATTTCGCAGCGTATGTAAGATGTGCGCCCTTTTGCTCAGAGTTTGCGGCCTTGAATGTGGCAATCTCATCCTTGAACTTCTCGCAAATCATCTTAACAAAGTCGCCGTGGCAAGTGGGCTTTCCCTTGTTAGAGTTCTGCTTCTTGGCCTTACCAGACTTGTTTAACTTGATTGTAGAAGAACCGGTGCTGTTGCTCAGCTTTGCACCGAGAATGTTAAAGATCATCTCTAGGTCAGACTTAGGCACAGAGATCATGGACATCTTTGAAAGGCTATAACTTGTAATGGGGTGCTTACCAACCCAGGCGTCAATCGATTCAATTTTTTTCAATTTCACATTACCCTCTGAAAAAACCCTTGAGCTTTGTGAAGAACCCCATACTAGACTTAAGAGGTGTAAAAACAGTCATCACATTGGACCCAGGTGTCATTTCTTGGATGCTTTGGATAAGTGTTATCTTAACTCTCTGCTGTGTAGCTAGAGCATTCTTCAGATTGCGGAGTTCTGGAGAAGATGCCTGGTTGATGTGACCGTTCTTAGATTTCCACATACTGATTTTATATTCAGCATCCTCAATCCGGGTAAGCACAATATCCAATAGTTTCTGCATAGTTTCCAAATCTGACATGGAAAAAGGTTCTACTTCTTCCTCTGACTTTTCGATTGGCGACTTAACGCAGTCTTTTCAGCCAGAGCCTCTGCCAGGCGAACGTGTTTTTGTGAAAACCCACCTGTTCTATCATACTTCTCCTTAGCCTTGTCGGACTTCTTCTTGCGGTCAGTCTTAATATCGCGATCCATTTGTTTCTTTATAAGCGGGTGCTATTTATGTTATCCCATGTGAATTCAATTTTTTTAATTCACAACCAAGATACCCTGCTTCCTAAGTTCACGCAGGATAGCGCTAATTCTGTATCTATCCATTCTAGGCAGAGCCATGTTAATTTGATATGTGTTCATTGGGCCACTTGACCTTAATGTCATCATAAGTTTCTTAACGTCCCAGTTGCAAGCATTGTATTTCCCTGAACGGTTCCAGTTTACAGACTTGGAGTTGCTTACAAAGAGGCCACTATCAATCTCCTGGGTAATAGCTGCAATTTTCTCTTCACTTGCTAGAGTATATATATCCGCTGGCTTGGCAACTGGAAAGTCAGATGCAACTTTAACAGATTGAACTTTGCTTATAGAAGGAAGTATCAATGGTTTTCCGAAACTTAGAGAAGCACTCTCAAACGCAGACACTGGATTTTGAATAACTTCTGCTTCGCTAATATATCGGACATGCTCTAATCCACTTGTGCCAAACATTGACACTATTTCATCCCTCGCAGACTTAGAAATCTTGAAGAACATGTCATAGGTAATAGTGATCGACATGCTTGTGTAAAAAATAGAACACTACATACATATTCAATTTTACTTGCTTATTCTTCATCATCCTGTGGTCCATAGGACATGTGCTTTTCTCCCACATTCTTCCAGAACTTAATCTTTTCGGATACGTCCATCCCTTCAGAAACTCTTTCTAGCTTGCGGAAGTTAATAAGGCCTATACTACCTATGTGATTTTCAGCATGCTTCTTTACTTGTAGAAGTTCCGCATTCTTGATATCCATCAAGAGTTTCTGAAGTGTTTCCTCGGGAATTGCCTTGTATCTTTCTACGATTTCCTGGGCCTCCTTTCGTGCCACTTCTGCACGATCCCTCTGTTGCTCAGCACGCCACGCCTTCTGTTTCCAGAAACGCACCTGATGTTCAAGAAGCATTTTCTCATCTGAACTCATTTGGTTAGAAAGTTCTAGATTAAGTTCAGTCAATTGCTGCTGGGACATGGTGGTGCCTACTACATTAGGGCTCACTAACTCAATTTTACCAAGTTAACGCAAAAAAGAAGATGTAATGCTTTTAGTTTATAGTTATGCTTAGAGCTCGATGCGGCGGCGGTAGTAGCTCACCTCCAGTCGGGGCTTGCCATCCTCCTTCATCTCAATGCCGAGGTCAGCGAATGACTTGCCTGTTAGAGCATTCTCATGATACTTGGTACCCTCGGGACTGGGGGCAAGTGCCAGGATACCATTCTTGTTTGTGCAGATCTCATACTTCAGGCCATCCTTGTAAGCGAACAACTTCTGCTTGTAGTAGTTCCTGAATTGGAACCTAGGAGCACTCAACTCCTCAGGTGTCTTGCCATGCGCATCAGAGAGTTGACGCTTGAGCCACTTTGCGTAGTGTTCAATGAGTCTGATAGAAGAGATTAGGAGATCAATATTTCTGTTCTCCACACTCGTATCCAGAAACAGGCCCTGAATCTCAGACTTCAGCATCCTGCGAGTATACTCGATTTTATCATTCACAGAAGACTGCTCACAGAGTTGAGAGCGCACGAGGTAGCGCTTGCTCAGCTCTGCGATGTAGCTGGTGTCTGTAGTTGCTAGAACGGGCTTCTTTGCCTTTGCCTCTATCGAGGCAATCTCAGGTCCAGTGAAAGTTGCAACCGTGCCACCCTCAGGAAGAGAAGCCCTCCACTCTGCAACGTTATTGAAGAAGGTCTTCTTCACGGTGGCATATTCAAACAGTGCCCCAGGTGTGGCGAGGGTCATGGTAATATTGTTATCGACTACCTCCTTCACTTGCAGCACACCATCTTTAATGATAATGGCTGTGCGCCTGTTCTTGTCATCCTTTGACCAGCGGAGCCTGGTGCCCATGGCATAGGTTTCAGCTGCACTTATTGCAGGGCTAGAAGGCAGTGGGGGCATCGGGCCAACTGTAATCTCTTGCCCATCTGCGAGAAGGAGCCAGTCGGAGAGGTTCAGGATATCACGCCGAGCAACAGGCTTGCCTGCAAACAGCTTCGTGGCTACGCGACCGTCGCTCAGAACAAGAACCTGCTCAAGTGTTGCGCCAGCACCGATAGAAAGCAAAGAACCAGATGTATAAGACATTTGAAGTTTGGAAGTTAATGTGGGGTACTTGAAAAAAGGGCGCTAACCCCATTCAATTTTTGTTTTTTTAACTAGTTCTCCATGGCTTGCTCCTGCAGGTCAGAGAGGTCTACATTACTGTCCCTTAGTATTGGCTTAAACAAGCCAGGCCAGTACATGGGTCCATCAAGGCGTTCGTCGTAGCCGAAGGCAGAGGTCGCAAGCCTTTTTGTCTTTGCCTCTTCAACTGCCTTAGCGTATTCACGGTTAAAGCGATTGTATTGGGTTTCAAGGTCTAACTCCTCTGCAGTAATTGAACGCTTCTCCCAAAGACCCTCTGGATCTTCTTTAGGCACAAATCCTTCTGGGATACCAATAATACCCAGATTAAGTGCATCCTCTGGGCTAGATAGCACTGTTCCGTCTGGGTTCCACACACATACGCCGAGGTAGCCCTTGGGGTGGAAATCATTGGGGTGAACAGATATCTGAAGACTAGATGTTGACCCTACATCGAAGATCCCGTAGCTCTTATACAGTATCTCATTCCAGGGGAGGATCCTGGTCTCGTCCTGGTTGAGGCCTTGGTACTTGAGGAGTAATCTAGCACCAAACTGGTGGGCTTCATATCCGCTAGAAAAGCGCACAAGAATATCAGCAGCAAATGAGCGATGTATCCAAAGAGTAGCGGTCATCTTGTAGTCTTGGGGGGTACTTACTATTACGAGACCGTGGGTTTCAATTTTATAAAAAAAGTAGCTTCTTCCCAAGAAGAATTACTACTTAGTGGTCGCAACCATACCTGTACATCTCTATCTGCGTCTGGCGCCAATCCTCATCTACACTAGGAGTTTTCACTTCATCATCTCCGCAGCACTCTGGGATGCCATTTTTACCGAGATCCATGACCTCCCCTGGAGTAACTATGAAAGTCTCTGTAGCCCAATCACTTATCCCGAGATACTCATCATCTTCAGGATGGAACTTCCCAGGGTGAACAGAGACTTGCAGAGAAGGGGTATCCCCTACATGAAACATCTCGTCTTCAGTATATCTACTTTCATTCCAGCTGTCTATGAAGTTTTCTTCTTCAACAGCTGACTGGTGTGCAAACAAGAATCTTGCACCCAGATTGTATGCGTCAAGGGCGCTAGGCAATCGCACAAGGAGGTCAGAACCAGAGCAGCGGTGAATCCAAAGAGTTGCAGACATCTTGTAGCGTAAAGTCGAGGGGGTGGGGGGTGCTTGAAAAAAGGGCGCTAACCCTATTCAATTTTTACTAGGATGTATTTTGTATCCAGAGGGGTGAGGTAGCCAGCGAAAGAACTTTAGCCAGATAAGATGCAGAACAAATCTCCATTCGTGTTCTGGCATTGTATACTAGGCTATATTGCTAGGTGGTACTCAACTTTTAATACAAGCAAAAAAGCCTTCTTTTTTGTTCTTTTTTTGGTTTTATTTTATTCTGTTTTTACTCATCCTTCAACTTGGGCGACACACTGCGAGTAGAGGGCACTGTTGCCTCAGAACCAGTGTCGCTGCCAGAACTCAGGCCTGCAGCCTTCTTTGCCTTGCGCTCAGCCTTCCTGGCATCGTGTGCAGTGCGCTCCTCAGGGGTCATGTCGTCCAGCTTCTTGGGGCCACGCTTCTTTGCAGCCACAGGGGCCACAGGGGCCTCAGGGGCCACAGGGGGCTCAGGGGGCACAGGTGCAAGAACAGGATCTGACATAGGGCCGCCAAAGGCAGGGGAGATGGGTAGCAGTCCAGCAGCATACTTCTTCGCCTTTGCCATCTCACGACCAGCCTTCATCTTGGCCTTCTGCTCGTCAGTCATCACACGCTTAGGCTTCTCTGCCACTGTTGCAACAATCACCGCATCCACGTCGTCGACCACAGTAGCTGCGTCATCCTCGATCTCTGCTGCAGGCACAACTGTCTCCTTGGGCTGCACTTCCTTCCACTTGGCCTCGAAGGCTGCGAACTCCTCTGCATGCTCCTTCCTGTAGTTGGACATGAAGACAAGGTGGGCACCCTTTGTCTCTGGGTTCGCGACCTTGAATGCCAGGATGGCATCCTTGTTCTCACTCAAGATCTTCTTCGAGTAGTCGCCCCAGCAGGTAGCCCTGCCCTTGTTGACATTGTTCTTCTTGACCTTCAGCTTCTTTGCAGATACAAGAGGCTCAATCACAGCAAACTTCTGGCCAAAGTGGCCAAGCACTTGGTTGCGGTCAGCCTCGTTCAAGCTCTGGATGTTAGCGATGATCATCTGAATGGCAGACATCTTTAAAGCTTGTAGTGTTGTCGAGTGTGGGGGGTGCTTACCATACCATGGTCATTGGGAATCAATTTTTTTAATTTATAATAGGCTCTGGCCAATCCATTAGCCTTCCTGAAAGGCATCTTCTAGCCTCTTGTTCAAGAGTAGGTACCATTTCTAGCGCCCCAGGCAAATTGATCCAACCCTCTGAAACATACTTGAAGACACGTTCATTAAAGAGTTCTTCAGCTCTTTTCCAGTGTTCATCCTCTGTTTTATTAGGGTAAATATGCTTATTATAGAGCACACATCTTGCTACTATGTAACCTTCCAAGAGGTCTGCATTTCTGGCTATATGGTATGCACGTTGCCAGTTCCCATGGTCTGGAAAGTGGATAACACCATTTTCAACAGTCTTCTTCAATTTAGAATAACTCATTGTTGTAATTATATCTAGTATTGCCTGGATTTCCTCTAGAGGTATTAGTATATTAAGAAGGAAATCACGAATATCAGTTACTGCATCTTCCAAGGGACAGTACTTGCTATCGCACATGTCGTGGAGGCCTGCGGCATAGAGAGCAACCTCTTTTTCGTTTCTGTCTATACCTGGAATACTCTTGATAATCTGGGAAGCACGTATCCACGTGCCCCTGGCATGCTTAACTCCGTGGCTCTCGTCTATATTATATTTAAGACACTGGAATGCTACGAAGTGTAGAAGTAACTCCATCTTAGTATAGTTCAAGGCCAGGCTTTAGCACCCGAATTTTCTAGCTCTATCCTTGGCTCACCGATACTGGAACTAGGATTTACAGTAATCTTGGGTGGATTTGATGTAAGAGGTGGTTCATCATCTTTACAGCTTGCGCAGCAAAAAATACAGCTAATACATAAGAGTACTGCCTGGTCCATTGTATTCTTTACTAAGGTATTCTTTAATCCCCAGTGTAGCGACGACCGTTCACACAGAAGGTATTCCAGCTCTGGCCGCTCCAGTCTGCACAGGCTTTACAGGATGTATGCCTACGACCCCAGTCGATAACTTCACACTTATCACAGCAGATCCAATGGAAATTGCCAGTCTTCTTCTTCTCCTCTAGGCAAGCCAGTATGCGCTGCTTCTGAGCCTCTGCTGCAGCAGCCTTTCCCTCTGGACTTGCAACCCATGCCTTGTGAGCAGCAGCCTCCTCCTTTTCCTTCTTCTTTTCCGCCTTCTCTCTTTCTGCTGTCTTTACACTAAGGTCCTTGCGAAGCATCTCGCTGTCAATGTGGACGGGCAGGGTCCATACACGCTGCACACCGTCCCAGGTGCCTCCAAGAGCCTTAATTGCCTCCCTCGCGTAGAAGGTCTTTCCTCCAATAACAAGATTCGTATCAGTCTTCTTGAATTCGAGCATCTTGCTTGTCTTAGTGTGGTACTGGAAAAAGGGGCGCAAATGTTTTTCAATTTTATTCTAGGCTATACGGAATTGAGTTGGCCTGTTATAGAACTGCGTAGCTGCATAAGGAACCCATCTGCCATCAATCTCCATCGCCAAGTGGTAGGGGCCACGCCACTCGTTTGTTACTCCTTCCCTCTGTAGACACAGCTTACATGCACCAGACGGAGACGTTGCCGTTTGCCCGTTATTCAAGTGAAATGTCTTATTCTGCAAATTGTAACGTCCACCATACAATCTTATCTGCTCAGCAGTTGGTGCAGAGGTAAAAGCTGTGATAACATCTGGGTTGCAATAGAACTCGATAGACATCTTGTTTTGATACTTATAACCAGGTATGAACTCAAAGTCAATTTTATATGAAAAACGAAAAATGGTTCACTTTGTTTTTTCCCAGGTATCTCTGTGATACCTTGCAGTTGAACAGACACCGCAAGGGCATGTTTCTACTCTGTGGTCGTATATGAAAGATATCTGATCACCTGACTTTGGCACAGCTTGCTTTTCTTGCTCCATACTCTATTCTGTATCCACTATTTTTTCAATTTTCACCGAACATGAAAAAGAGCATCCTGCTCTTTCTCATTTTTGGTTTTTAGATATCATCCAGATTAATCTCATCATCGTTCGTAGTTCCGCTCTTGGCACCGCCTCCTGCTGCCAGAGATGCCAGGATGCGGTCACGAGACTTGCGCTCTTCCTTGTCGAGACCATCCTCCTCTTCGACCCCTGTGTAGTCAAAGAGGTCATCTTGTGTATCCATGAGGATTACTGGCAAGAGCTTGTCATCAATCAGTGCTTTGAGGTCCTTCTTCTTGTTGATCACACCAATAATCTCATGGCTATCTGCACGCTCCTCTGCGGCTGCCAGGATCACGAACATCCCTGCCGCCAGGAAGGTCTCTGACTTCGAGCCACCCTTGAAAGAGCCACGAATGAGGCCCTGGACGGTCTTGAGTTTGGGTTGCTTTGACTTGGGGTCTTGAATGTTCACCTTGAACGCACAGTTGCCGAGAGCTTTCTCTACCTTGCCAAAGATGGCTTCCTTGCCATCCATGGCCTCTGTTAGCACCTTCTTGTTCTTGTTCTCGACTGCTACGCGCTTTGACATGTTAACTTTCTTGGGCATCTTGTAGCGCGTAAATGGGGGTAAACACTATACCTGCTCAGTACAATTCAATTTTACACAGGATAATCCAAGAGCAATAAGAAGCTCTTGAATTGCGCTATATAAAATTGACTTTACTCATGTCTTACTCATCGTTACCCCCTTATAGCACAATGGTCTGTTCGAACTGTAAACAAGAGGGACACACGAAGCCTAAGTGTAAGAACCCTACCTATGTTCCACCTGAAGTAAGTGTCGACGAGGAGGAAACTACACCCATATTACTTACAGAAGACACTCTCAAGAAGTTCAAGAAGCTTTCTGACCTCTGTAGGGAGGTCGCCATAGGATTAGGGAAGGGGCATGTCGAGGCTCACTATCAACAGGCACTTTGTAGTGAGTTGCAGGAGGCTAGCATTCGCTATGTTTCTGAAGAGACGATGCCCATTATGTATAAGGGTCGACCTCTTGGAGGAACCTGTAGTGCGCGATTAGATGTAATGCTCTTGAACTTTCTTCCCTTTATCTTTGAGCTCAAGGCAGAGCCTAATCAGATTAAAGCCAAGCACCACTGGCAGCTCGTGCGCTACATGGAGTATAAGAAGCAGCCTTATGGCGCGGTAGTCAACTTTAACCAGTCAGATAAGGGCTCTTTCGAGATGACGTTCATCGTGAAGCAAGACGAGGTCTACTATCTGTATGACATAGATTCTGGATCTGGCTCTGAGCTTATCGACTTTGGTCTAGTAAGTGCAGCCGATGACTGGGGGTGGGAGTGATCAATTTGTGCCGGCTTATTCTAAGACAAAAAAAGAACACCCCTTATCTGCTGGTTAGCAGAGGGGTAGTCTTTTTTGTAGTGGCTTCTAACAGTAAAAAAGAGCAGGGGGTGCCCTCTTCCGTTGATGTTCTGCGTGTGCTAGATTGCCCGAGTAGGTCCAGATACCCAAGATGCCCAGTGTTGCTCTGGGCATGGCTCTGTTTTTCATGCGTCATCACACTTGGTGAGAGTGGCCTCCTACTAAGGATCCATGCACAGGCTTATAGATAGTCTATGGGTTGCCAACCCGTGACGCGTGCCCCTACCTCGCACACGTCGCTCATCTCCTCCGGAATGCCGAGACCTCTTTCTGTTCGTTCAGACAAGAGGCTCAACTCAAAACCGTTTCTATCCATCAGATACAGCCTGCTGATTCACCCCTCACGTGGTCGAGACGTCGCGCCAACAGAGAACAGTGCTCTGCCGGTCAGATCAGGTCTTATTTTGGGGTCTCTAAACCCTACTGCCTGTCCTGGGCTCGTCAAGTTCGGCTGTAGCGCTCATCACGCATCAACTCCAAATGACCTACCGCCCTACTAGCGTCTACTCACGCCCTTGCACCTATCCAACCGGTCGCCATCGAGTTCAATTTTTTCGAGGTAATCTTGAGCCTCTGAAAAATTGAAAATTTCTTGTGTTCATCGAAAAAAGAGCAATGCTCTGTTTTCGGTTTAGATAGCAATCTCTGTATTCCAGTTAAGGTCGCGAGGACCCTGCTGCTTGCGTGCCTCTACTATTTCCTTGCTCTCCTCAGCTGTAAGAGGGCGGATGAGCTTCGTGGGAAACTGGTGGCAGTAGAAGCCGCTGGGGCGGTCGCTCGTTCTTGCCGCAATGGGTCTGAAACGGTATGGTCCCGTAATCTCGCGAATTTCTCCTCCTCCTCCGCAACCCTTGTCGTATGCAACCACGATCTTCTTTCCAATATTATCTGTTCCAGTCTTCATGAAGTCGTAGACCTTCTTGGCAACCCCCCCACCCACAGCACCACCAAGGTCCGCGCGATGCATGGCCTTCACATGGTCCTTGAACTTCTTTTCGTTCTTCTCGCTGAAGGGTCGCGAGAGGTCCTCTGAAAGCTGGTAGCTGCAGGCGACGAACTCTTTAAAATCAGAAACCGTAATACGTCCTGCCTCAATGTCATGTCTCGCGACGGTTGAGAACACAGGCAACCTTGTTCTAACTACAACCTCTGCCTCTTGATTGACGGGGGTGGGGGCTGCCGCAACGACTTCCTCTCTTCTCTCAGAAGCAAGGATATCAGCCTCCTCGGCAGCTATCTCTTCAAGGCGCGCTATCTTTTGCACTAGTCTCTCACGGGATTGACTGGTCTCCTCAATCTCACGGTTAAGCACATCAATCCTCTGCTTGAGATCTTCCAGTGAGACATCAGTTGCGGCGAGCTTATTCTTAAGGGAAATGATAGCAGACATCTTGATAGGGTGGGTGCTTACTACCAGGGCGCTATTTAGTTCAATTTTTTCGAGGTAATCTTGAGCCTCTGAAAAATTGAGGAGCCTCAACCGGTCAACGACATGGAAAAAAGGGTAGCGCTTACTTCGCTTGCCCTCCTTCGTTTTATTGGTTTAGTTTGCTGAACGCCGTCAGTCCCACCAGACACCGCTGGTCCCATTTAGTTGCGAGTTCTCTTGCCCGCCTGCTCCCACCCGTCGCTTTCAGCGCTGCGCTGCTGCCTCTGCTGTCCCTGTTGGTAGGGGCGTTGCTGCCCCTGTTGGTAGGGACGTTGCTGCATAGGCCCGTCGTGGCGGGGTGGACGGCTAGATGCACCAGAGTTGTAGCGCTGCTGTCCACCATTGGGGCGTTGCTCTTGGCGAGCAGTTGCCTCGAAACGGTTGACCTGTGCGGGCTCTGCGCCACGGAGGTGGAAGCAGGAGGCCTGGCGGTCGTAGCAGAGCGCACCAGAGCAGGCGTCGGCCCACTGAGGCTCGTCAGGGTGCACGTAGATGCAGGTCCTGGTCTGCTCGTGGTTCCAGCACCCCGCGAAGTCGCGGTCGCAGACGCGGTGCCCGTTCATGGCCTTGCAGACCGTGGCACCCTCTGGGACCTTGGCACCGCAGTCAGAGCAGATGCGCTTCTCGTATAGAGTGGCATACTTGCAGGGGCGGGGCACGCGAAACTTCATCTCGCCACCCTTAGTCCACTTCTCCTCCTTGCGATGGACAAGATACTCGACTATCTTCTGCTTGTCAACCCGATCATTTTCGGCAATGACCGCCAGACGCTTAGCCTTCTCCTCAGGGGTCTCGTTGGCCAGAACCTCCATGTCCTCCTCTACCAGCATGTCGCCCCAGACCATGTTAGGCCCAGCCAAGGCCATGCGCCTGTAAAGCTCAGCCACATCACCCACAATCAGAGGAGAGTCAGAGATGTCCTCTTGTTCCTTGACTGTGAACCAGTGCCCGTGCTCACAGTTGTAGACCTCGAACCCGTTATACTCACCTATACCCCCATACCAGTTGCACTGGCCACATGGGCCAGCGTCATACTCCTCAAAGTCCTTGGGAGCCCAAGGCTTAAACACCGTGTCGCAGATTGGCTCGTAGATCATCGTGAAAGTCGTGTTAGTTGCTATGTGTCGTGTATAGCGGGGTAGGGGGGTGCTTCTTAAACCCTGGCAGATCTGATTCAATTTTATCGAGCTAAAACACCCTTTTTCGGGGCCTCTTAAAAATTGAATTTCCAGAGCCTATAGTTCTGTATTCAATTCAATTTCCAGAGCCTATAGGGGCCTCTGTATTCAATTTCCAGAGCCTATATAGGCCTCTTTATTCAATTCAATTTTGACCTGGATTCAATTCAATTTCCAGAGGAATCCTCTGGAATCAATTTCCCAAGGCTACTCTGGCAAATTGAATCCAAAACGGCCTATTTAGGCTCTTCAATTTCGGCCTAAAATTGAATACTGGGAATCAATTTCCAGAGCAAATTGAATTGAATACAGAGGCCTATATAAGCCTATAGGCCCATGTGCCCATATACCCTCTCTTAAATAACTCAATTTCCAGAGGTTTCCTCTGTAATTTGATTTTTTGGGACTATGGCTACATGCTCGAAAAAATTGAATCGGAACGGCCATGGTTTGGCCAGCACCCCAATACACACGACTATACACGATTACAAGCGACTTTACACGAAAAATGTCCACAATGATCAGCATTTCACGCGACGAGCTTCTGCGCATTCAGGCCATCATCGGTGCCCACTTGGGTGCCGAGGCCACCGAGGCGCTCGCCAAGAGTAGTAAGAGTTCCAAGCCTGCAAAGGCAGAGAAGAAGCCCCGTGCCAATGCCGGCGTAGGCACTGCGTGGTCAGCCTATTGCAAGAAGTTGATGCTCGACCATGCAGAGGAGGTCGAGCTAGTCAAGCAAGAGGCCAAGGCCGCCAGTGCCGCTGCTAAGGAGGCTGGCGAGGCTGCACCCAAGCAGGGCGCCCACCTCGCCTGGTGCTCTCGCTACCGCGACGCCAACCAGGCTGAGTGGATCGAGTTCGAGGCCGAGTGGAAGCTTTCCCACCCCAAGGGTTCCGCAGCCTCCTCTGTTGCTGACGACTCCAGCGTCGCCGGCTCTGCAGTCGCTAGCGAGGGTGGGGCCGCACCGGCCAAGAAGGCTCGTAAGACACAGTCGGCAGAGGTGAAGGCAGCCGCCGCTATCAAGCGTGCAGCTACCAAGGCTGCCAAGGCCGGCATCGCCCCCCCTGACGCCCCTCCTGCCGACACGCAGGACGAGGTTGTCGAGGAGGAGGCCGTCGACTTGAGCCAGGCAACTGTTGAGGCAGAGGAGGCAGAGGAGGTGGATGACGAGCTGCTGCCCTTCACCATCGGCAAGACCAGCTACCAGCGCTGGGGGCACCTTGACGCCGAGGAGCAGCCTGTCTGGCACCCCAGCGGCTGGACCTGGCGCGTGAACGCCGACGGTAGCCGCGGTGCCTTTGCCGGCAAGGTTGACGCCAAGGGTAAGCTCGACAGCAGCCCCTCCGCGATGGCCGACCCTCCTGAGTTCGAGTAAATACAGACTAACCAAACACACCACACCAAAAAACTAAACCAAAAAACGAAGAGAGGCTAAGCGAAGTAAGCGCTAGCCTCTTTTTCCATGTACTGCACAATAGCTTCGGTTCCGAAAACCCTTCACTCAATTTTCGTATAAGAACTCAATTTCATTTCAAGAAATTTGAGATTGACTTGAAAAAATTGAATCCAAACACTTCTAGTTAGGTAAGCACCCCTACCCCAGTCAAGGTAGGGCGGGCGTGGGAGTTGATTGGAGACCACGACGGGTGTGTGCGTAGGGAGGAGCAACATCGATATAGGACGTGCCAAAGAGAGGTCGGGCATGACTGGATGCAGCGGGGCTAGGTGCTGCTTCCCAGGCTTATAGAAGCCTTAAGTCTTGCGAGTGTAAAGCAGACATCTATCCAGCAGAACTTAGAATGGTTCTAGGGAGCTGGTAAGCTATGGTTAAGGTAAAGGGGTGCCCAATAGGAGGCCCTCGAGATACCCATAGTGGACAATCCAAGTCCCAGAGCAATCTGCGGGCGATGTAATAGGCAGCCGAGAGGACCCGTCTTCCTGATAGACACCATCTCTGTGGCGTATCTTCTACAACATGCTCTTTACGCCACACCCACACCATAATACTTTACCTCAAGCATTACTCTGACACTACAACCTGGCCCCCTGAGAACCGAATACAGCAAGCTAAGGCTCTGTGTTCTATGCGTCAGGGCGCCACACACAGAACTTGGTGCTCCTAAGGACTATTATATACATGCGCGGTTGGAGGAAGACAACGGGATAGCAAAGAGGAATTGCGTTGGGCTCATAACTTGCGATGCAAGAGAAACCCAAAGGTCCGTAGATCGAAACTACGTCCCGTTATTTTTTTGGCTAAAATTGAAGTGTAACGCCCGATTTGCAGTGCTAAGACAATACACCATGCTATCTGAAGGAGCTTGTGGCAAGATATTCGAGACTAGTGAACCTCTTATAGTTGTAAAGAGACTCAGAAGGGGTCATCGTAAGTCTCATGGTGCCGTTGAGCAGTGCAGAATTCAATCGAAGATTAGTCAGATACTCTGTGAAGGCAACGGCTTCAAGATTCTCTATACCCCTCGAGCATGGGCTGCAAATGAGAACCAATATTCCATGGAGAGGATTGAGACTGCAAGTCCTGTAGAGATTCTCGATAACAAGATCGATGGTCTCAGCCGAGAGCTCGCTATCTTCTACATGAAGGCAATGGCATATGAGATATTCCCCTGCGACTATGAGCTTTATCTGCAGCCTGACGGGCGAGTGGCTCTTATTGACTTCGACAAGTTCGGAACCTGGTTATCAGATGGTTCTGTAGAGACGCCTTGGGGTGAAACTTGGACTGATGAATTTGTATCTGGAATCATCGACCAGGTACTCGGTAAGACAGGGTTAGTTCTTGAGTAATATTCAAGTTCCTGTTTTTTACACTTGAAAAAATTGAACTCATGCCGTGCTGTGTGAGTAGCACCACACACCCCCCCCACACGCAAACAGATACACAAGATGGGCCAAGCAATGAGTATTGAGAGCAAGTTTTGCGTTCAGGTGCCAGAGACTCTTCTTGTTAACTATACAGTAAAGAGGACTTCTGGAGAGATGGAAACTGGCTGGCGTATACCTCTTGAGTGCTATGTAGAGAGGGTGGATCTTGCTGTGCCTTCTGCTTCAAGGCACGCACGCTCAGACCGCGAGGGACTGGAGAACTGGAGGATCTTCATGGACAACGGGCCAAAGACCCCTGAAGAGTACATGTATGGCTGGAGAAGGGTGAGCACCGTTTACCCAACTGACCTAGATGGAGATGAAGAGGCCATTGAGGAATGGCGCCAGAAGACTATTGCGCTTCTTGAGGAGTTAGAGGCGGCAAGAATTGCAGAAGGCGGTAAGACCCCAGAGGATGAGTTGAGGGAGCTTTCTGCCAATGCTAACGCTGCAATTGCTGGGATGGCTCAAGCAGATGCCGAGAGGGTGGCTGGATATGCAAAAGAGAACGATAACTAAGCATTAAGAAATAAATACTTTCTTGGAAGGCTTTTTTGCTTGAAAAAATTGAATCAGCATATGAGTGTATAAGAGGTACCCCCCCTCAGCCGCAACAAGATGTCAGCTCAACTAATCTTTAGCACTACATCTGATCTTGAGGCACAAAAGCAGCAACTCCTTAATCAACTGGCATCTGTGAAGATGGAGTTGAACAAGAGATCTAAGCTTGATCTAGCATTGAAGAAGTTGGCAGCGGCCAATTCAGAGATTAATCATGCCAAGGCTGAGCTCAAGTTTAGCCACGCCCGCTGGACGGAGTCGGCTGACTATATGCAGAATTGCGCAGAAGAACTCGAGCGTGCTAGGGCAAACGTGCGCACTTCTATCAGGAGGAAGAGGAGAGCGAACAAGTCGCTGAAGAGGCTCAGGAACAGCTACCCCCCCCTCCCATCCTCTCCTCCATCTGAGGCAATCTGGTCTCCCAAGGATGACGAGCTTCTATGCACCCCTTCTGTAAACCAGAAAGCGCCTGAGAATACCTCCTACAGCCCAAGGTATCGTGAGTCAATCTGGTATGGCAAGGATGATTCAGAGGCTCCCTCTCCCTCCCACCCCCCACAGATTTACCGCATGTCAGAAGATGTCAAGGACAAACTCGCAGGGGCCTTTGGGTGGGAAGGAAGGGATTTGTCTGATGGTGCTGGGGATGGATGGCAATGGGGGAAGTGCCACTGTGATGGGAGTCCAGAGAGTATGAAGATATGTGCAGTGTGTTCCGAGAAAAAAGATAACAAGAGTGAGATGGCCAAGAAGATTGAGGAGATCAGGGGGTTATGGCGTAATCATAGATGGGGTGTGGATACAAATGGATTCTCAACGTGTATGTGTGAAGACTGTTTCAAGGAAAAGGACAGTGACTACTGGTTTGAGCAATGGGAGTTGGGGATGCGCTCGCCAGATGATGAGGAACCACCCAAAACGGAGAAGGAGATAGACGAGGAGGAAGAAAAGAGGGCTATCTGGGAGGATAACAGGATGATAGAAAGGTTGGGCAGGGATAGGAGGTATTAAGACATTCATAAGAGGCCAACTAAAAATTGAACTAGGCACTCTTTTTTTGTAGCAATTACACCCAAGATGCAAACAAAGTTTCCATTCATCAGGCATCGTCCTACGGTTCTTGATGAGTTCCCACTTGACGTTATACGAGTTCACATATTTCCTTCTCTTGACTATGAAACTCGAATCAATCTTAACCAGTGCCTCCCCCCCTGGGACCGTATTCAAAAGAAGATGGACCCAATGGGAATAAGACTACATGATCACCTTTTAATGAAGAAGCATATTACTTCGAAGCTAAATGAATTGGTTGTTTTAGCTAGCTTCGATTGGGGGGCAAAACTCAATGTCAAACTTATCAAGAAGCTTTCAGAGTTATTTCGCTTGCACCTTGACCCTAGATATTTCTCTTACTTGTGTGATTATGAAGAATATAGGAATTTGCTACTCTCTCATTTCGATACAATCTTAAATCGACCAGTTGACCTAAGGATTCCATCAATTTCAGCTGCAAGAACCCAGCTCATATATGTAGTTAACGAACTTCAGAGAAAAATAGAGGAATCAGGACCCTATGGCCCTACAGTCGACTACAAGAATGTCAAGCGCTTAACATTCTTGTAATAGGTTCTTAAATAAATGGAAAGTAAATAAAAAAATTGAATTGTGCATTCACCCCCCTTTTTTAGTACACACACAATCAAGCAATCAAGATGATGTCCTCTCGCCTAGCTGCCACAATTCGCGCACCTACCCTAAAGCCCTGGTCAGTTGCCATATTCGATGCTCTTCGCCCTGATATGACCAAGTTTGTTAGTAGCAGTATTCTCCCCCTGTTAGAAGACCTTGACCACCGCCGTATCGTGGTTGGTGCGCCCGTCAAGTCTGGTAAGCGTGAAATCGTAGAGTACATCGCCATGCGCGACTTAGTGGCCCCTCCCATGCGTCCCAAGCGTGTTCACGTATTTATATCTGCCTTTCACCGCAAGGCAGACGAGGATCAGCGTGTAGAACTCACTAAACACAACCTAGCCGTCTTCTCTATCTCGGGTAATACTGCTGCACGCAGTGCGATGGAGTGTCTTATGTGGATTGAGAGCAAGGTAGCCGATGGCCTCTTGGTGGTTCTTCATTTCGACGAGTGCGACTATGGTTCTGGCTCTGAACAGTCAGTGAGTGACCTTTGGCGAGAGATCCGCAACAACCCAAAGGTCAGCTGCATCCTCTACAGTGCCACCCCTGAGGAAGTCCTTTACTCTGGCGAGGTTGAGCACGAGGGGCTAGCCGAGATGAGGGAGGAAATCCTTGATGGCCACCACGTCCGCTACGACCCACCCCCCACCTACTGTGGTCCTGCTAGGTTCTTAGATGCTGACCTAGTCCATGTCGCCACACCTTTCTTCGATAAAGCCGCTCTTACTTTGCAGGGCAAACAGATTATCGCTGACTTCAAGGAGGCAATTCAGGCTGACAAGAGGCGCAACATTATTGTGCTCCGCCTTTCCTACTCCGTTGGTGGCAACAAGAAGGAAAACAAGGCAATTCACCAGTTCGCCAGTTCCTGGCGTTCTTTCCCTGAGTTGGCTGGCTTTGACGTTGTCTTTGATACCGAGGACAAGGAGACAGTTGAGTGGTCAAACCCTGATTACTGGCGTCGCAAGATGCCAACCGAGGTTCCTACTATAATTGTAGTTGACCAGAAGTCCTCTCGTTCTACGGAGTGGCGCTGCCACGACCGTGTCTTTGCAGTTCACGACTTTCGTAATAGGGTGGCTCGCTTCAGCACCATCTCACAAGCGGTAGAGCGGGTGAACCATTACGAGGACCCTGAGAAGGGTATTCACTTTCAACCCATCCGTATCTACTGCCACAAGAAGACACTTCTCCTGTCAGCCGGCAAGATTACTTATGATGAGTATATGACCGCTGCATGGGAGCCCAAGAAGATTACTGGCACATCCCTCTTCACTATCCGCAACGTCATTACCAAGCAGCTCCACCCTGACTACCCCCACCCCCTCGACCCAGCTTCCAGGGACTTGGCACTCCAGAAGCTTGAGTGCTTTGCCAGGTTGGAACTTGCAGACCGCGTCAAGGGTAGCATCAAGCAGGTCCCAGTTTATGACGTGGTCTTCCATCCTACTGATGAGGCCAGGTGGTCAAACACTGCGCAGGTTGCATATGCCCGTGCAATCACGCGCTCTGTAGCCCAGAACCCCTTCCCATTGTCGCGCGAGAAAGGCCTTGAGGGCCTGCGTTTCAAGGGATACTTCCAGGGCAACTGGACTGTTCTTGACTATGATACCCAGGTGAAGGAACAACAGAACTGGGGTGCCCGCACCAAGGGCGCGGATGGTATCTATAACTCTCAAAGGGTCATCTGCTACCAAAATGGTGAGCTTGGGGTCGCTGTTCGCATTGACACGGGTGCACGTAAACAGGAGAGCACCCTCAAGGCCTTCAAGTCCATGTATGGAACTCGTTAAATATCTTATATAAAAAGCCTTAGCTTCTTATATATTTTTTTGTAAAATTGAATTCGTGTATCCCTGTGTATAGCTTACACCCGACAACATATACTTCTATATAATGTCTGCACTCGCACTATACATGACACCATTCATGACCGCGTATTCGTTACTTGCATACAGCCACTATTTCATCACTGGAATTCTCCTGGCATATCTGCTTAATGCCACTCGCCACTGCTGTATGAGAAACAAGTCTGCACCCAAGCTTGCTCAGAAAGAAGTTGACCTAAATACCCATGTGCGGACACTTACAGTTAACCTGACCACTCTGGAGAACAAGGTTGATATTCTGAATACATTCATGGAAACACTCCTCGATACTCACCTTTACGCTATTCAGAGGCGTATTCTTAAAACTGAGCTGCGCATTGATGCTATAAATGCCCTTATGGCACGCCAGAAAATTGTTTCAGATGGTCAAGCTGAGGATAATTCCTTTGCTTGCGAGATTGCCTCTGCAGCATATGTCCCCCTGAAACCCCAAATTACATACATGGAGGAGCCTCTCACCGAGTATCTTAGCAAGTCTCCTGCAACGGCGCGCGAACTTGTGAAGCACTTTTCAGAGAATAAGAATCTTCTTAACCCAAAGTTCTTCTCTCATGGCACCATTTTGACGCGACACGTAGTAAACAGCTGCCTCTATTACTTATTGCACAAGAAGCGTGTGAATAAGTCTGATACCACACCTCCTGTCTGGACTGTGAATACTGACTAACTAAATTTGAAAGGGTTGGAAGCCTATTTTTTTACTACCACCCTATACCAAGATGAATGCACTTAATGAGAAAGAGCTTGCATTTGTTCAGAAGGAGACCACAACAGACTTCCCTACTTATCTGAGATCAGTCTGGAATACATGGCCTACACTGAAATACTCACTGGCTCGCAGGAAGGCTTCTAAGTTATGGAAATCCCGCAAAGAGTGGTTGAAGAGCTTAGAACCAACGCAGGCAGTCTTGGGTCGCACTCCCCGCAAGTGTTCTACTTGTGTCAGCACGTTTCATGACCAATGGGCTACTCCTAGTAGTCCTATTCTTAGTGCATCTGTATTGGATTCTCTTGTCTACTCAGAGAACCTTGAATCTATCTCAACCCTTGAAGAACCATCTGAAATAATTAGTTCTTGCTGGGGTTGCAGAGAGGATCAGCCAAACCAGTTGGCTCATATTGACCCTGGTGGATGTCTTTATGAAGAGGATTCTGTAGATGGCTATGATTACCTCCCTTCGACACTACCATTACTCCCTGCCTCTCCTCGTTCTACTCATTAGCCCGGCCAGTTTAACTGTTAAAGTTGAAAGCTTTACCTTTTTCACTGTCTAGTATAGAAATGGACGCAGAATTCCTCGATAGGATGAGTTTAATCTCAAAGCGCGTTCGTGCAGTTCTTGAAGAGAGCGAGTATCTCAAGTCGATAATTGCCCAGAGAATTGCAAGGAAGGCTGAGAAGTCTACTGAGGATGAAGATCAAGGTGAAGAGAAGGAGGAGGATGAGGAGGAGGATGATGATGACGAGGAGGAGGATGATGATGACGAGGAGGATGGTGAAGAGAAGGGTGAGGAGGATGGTGAAGAGAAGGATGAGGAGGATGGTGAAGATGATGAGGATGAAGAGGATGAAGAGGAGGAGGAAGAGGAAGTCGCAGATAATGAGTATTCTGCTTGCTGGAATTGCTTCAATGGTCGCGGTTCCTTCTTTGGTCGCCGCCGTTTCTAACTTGAAAAAATTGATAAACGTAATTGCTACCTAGTTTGTATCCCAGGTAGCAAGAATGAACAATCGTGAACCTACCCAGAAATCTAACAAGAACCAGTTCTCTCTTCTCATTGATGAGCGAAAGGCAAAAGCAAAGCTAAAGGATGCCAGGGCCAAGAAGGAAATAAGTGCTGAGAAGATGGCTAAGAAGGAGGCTGGCTATCAGGCATTTCTTGAAAAGAAGGCGAAGAGAAAGAGCCTCAGAGCTCCTAGTAGCCCTCGATAACTCTTTTGAAAAAATTGAAAACAACTACTCCACCTTTTTCCAGTACCATGGCATCCATAGATAATATCCTTGCACAATACATCTGTGTGAGCTCCATTATTAGGGAGATGGAGGAGCAGGAGCCAGTTGGTCCTACCTATGACAAGTCTGACAAATACATGTGGCATTTACAGATTAATCAGGCATTGAGTAAGAGGCGTAATCTCAAGGCTCAAATTACTCTTATACTTGATCAAGAGCTTGAGGAATACTTTCAACTGGCACATGAGGGCTCATGGGACAAAAGGGAAGCATGTCGTCTTCTTAGACAGAAGGTAGCCTCACAGATTACAATGAGTGTCGATGAACTCTTCCTCTACGTGGGGCGATCTGTAATGTGCATTCCTGATCAGTATAAGGATACTGTAATAAATCACTTTGCGGTCGCAATGGAAGAGTGGGCTTCAGTCGATATTGAAGTGCTCAGGGCCGCAGCTAAGAATATTGGAACTCAGCTTAACTAACTGAAAAAAATGAAAAAAAGAGGGATCATTTTTTTTGCATGGACGAAACACTTATAATACTCTTTGGTGAGCTATATAACCGTATTCAGGACTGTAAACAAAGAAATCCAGGGATAGACATGGATGGAATAGAGAGAATATCTATTCTAATTCAAGCATATCTTGATGGATTTAAGAAAGTGGAACCCATGGAACTCCTTGAACCTAGCCCAACCCCTACACAACCTAGAATTCTTCCGAAGGGACATGTAGGACCTTCTTCAGAAATGCTCAAGTATGCAGAGAAGCAAGATACTAACTCTGAAAGTCGTTTGCAACGTGTGATTAATCTTGCAAAGGAACTTGATGCTATCAAAGATATTCCATACTTTATGTAAAGACGTATCTTTGACATGCTGTGTAAAATTGATGTCAATGGTCCCTTTTTATATAGCACCGCAAGAACACATAAATGGAGTGCTCTATCTGCTACAACGAGATTACGTCTGCTACGGGTAAGGTTGAGCTTTCCTGCTCTCACCCCTTTCACTTCTCTTGCCTAACTACCTGGTTTGACAAGCAGAAGCTCCAGGGGACCTGCGAAAACTGCCCCCTGTGCCGTCATGAGGCGAACGAATTTGAGAAGATGCCAGCTGGCCTTCAAGATGATGATGATGACGAGACCTGGGATGCCGAGGATGATGAGCCTGGGCCTGAGCATCTCGCTGCCCAGGAGCGTGCCCGCAACCTCTTCGAGCGCCTGAAGTTCATCAATCCCATAGAGGAGGTCGAGCTCTACGCTGCCAACAAGATCAAGGCTTGCTGGCGTGGCTATCAGGACCGCCTTCTCTACGTCGAGCTTCTTGCAAATAAGCATATGGTAGAGAGGCATGAGGAGTATATCTCAAATGTTAAGAATTACCTGAAGTCTGATATTCAACGTGGCAAATTCCTCAAATCCATCATTGGACTTTCACGCACACAGGTCAAGCACTTGGCAGCCACAAAGATCCAGTCTATTCTGCGAATGCACAATACGAGGGCCGTTATGAAGGAGGGTCCCAAGCAGTTTACCTTACCCCCTGGTATCTGGGTTGAGAAGGGTGTTGGGCAATGGCAGAGAGTTATCATGAACCCTGAGGAGGACACCCCTTCAAAAATCCAATGCCATCCTCTTAGCACGGTAATCTAAAAAACTGGCTCCAAAAATTGATTAACTTACAGCCTCGTAGTATAAGTGTGCCCTAGTAGCGCAATGGATAACGCGTCAGCCTTCTATTAAAAGGAAACAGCTGAAGATTGTGGGTTCGATCCCCACCTAGGGTAATCTATACCAGCTTAGCTCAGTTGGTAGAGCGTGTGGCTTTTAACCACAAGGCCGCGGGTTCGACCCCCGCAGTTGGTATTTTTTTGTCATGTAAAAATTGACTTGTGAACCTCAGCTATTGTCAACTATACCTTATGCTCGATACTCTTCAGACAAATGTTATCACTACAATCGGTCTACTTGCCACATTTGGCCTTGCATATATCATTGATCGCAACTCCTCTTATACAAAAAGTACCCCTGCACCTATGGAACTACCTTCTTCCGAAGATATTCATACTCTTGATGATGCAGTTCCTGAGATCCCAGAAGTCCTACCAGAGATTCCAGAAGAGCAGCCCGAACCCCCAGCAGTCGAACAACCAAATACAACTCTTGATATTTATACTAATGTTGGACCCGTCCCTACTCCTGGACACAAGTGTTATTCATCTGATTATCGCCATCAGCTCTGGCCTTCTCCCAGACCAGTTAACTTTGTCAAAGCTCTTGTAAAGGGTGACCATGTTCGAATTGAGGGTCGCCTTACACATGGAAAGGCAATTGAGATACTTGCGCGTAGGGCAGAGATGACACCTGAGACATTTCTTAAGACAGATCCTCTTACTTATACAAAGATCTTCATGCCGAATCAGGTGAATGCAGCAATGCTTCTTGGTCAGTCTATCCAGAGACTTGAGAATACAATTCGTAGATATCAATATGAAGAGGCATGGCGTAATCGTGCTTAAGAATTCAATAGAAAAATTGACAATCTACATTACTTTTTTGTTTGCATGTTCCATCGCTCCTTTGATCTTTCGTGTATTCTAGATCCATTAGAGAGAACCTTTGTTCAGAACGCTATTAATGCTCTTAATACAGCTTGTTCAGATACTGTAGATGCCTGGTTATACGCTAGTCAGGGATTTCTTCTGAATGATATGAATAGGACATTAGGAGATTATGATTATATTCCTAAGACAGTCTTTGCTTCATTAGAAACAGATCAACACAATGGTAAAAGTGCATATATCACTATTCAGATCTTACAGTATATTGCACAGGATTACGATGGGTGGCGTATTGCCAGGGAGCAAGAGAATTCTAGAAAGGATAATTCTAGTAATTTCTGGAATTCTTGGAAAAGTATGAAGCTCATGCCATACTATAATGCAGGTTCTGGAGGGGGGTCTAGATTAAGCATTGGTCCTATCCTTGAAGATTTCCTTTCTATAAAGGCTTCTAGAAATGAAGGGTATTCACAGGAACTTCATGCTCTAGAACAAGAAATAATGGGATTTATTGGACAGGATCTTGAAGAAGAGGTAAATACTCTTTCTAAGATTGTATCTCTTACACCATCACCTTACTGCTCAAATCTACTAGATACGCTTAAAAAACGTCTAGCACAGAAAACATCTCTTCAAGAGTATAACGATAAGCTGATAAATGATGCTATGACACAGTTGGCTGCTGCAATAGAATCGCGCAATCCAGTTGCATTGAAGGCTGCTCTAAATCCAGGGTGGTATTCTACAAAGTTTAATTTGTCTGACTTATACAAAAAAGGTTCTGCTTTGTTATCTCAGATTAGTTAGACCAGTTCTCTGAGAACAACTTGTATGATTCTGGGTTCGCCTCCTTCTCCTCCAGTGCCTTTTTAAGCACCTCATTATAAGAGGGCTCTGCACTAGATCCCTGCATCATCTCGGCCTTTACCATATTCATGAACGCATTCCAGATGAGAACCCCCTTAGGCTTTGGTTCATCCGAGCTTACATGCGTCTTTTTTAGCTTGAGGATTGTTTTCTTCTTTTGAACCGTTTCTTCAACTGGGCTAGCAACTACTGTTTCAACGCGTTTCTCTGCATCGCGACTAGCTTTTTTTGCCTTCGCCTCTATCAACTCATCAGCTGTCATTTCTGAGTAGGGCTTAGGACCCTTTCGCTTTATCTTTGCAGATATCTCAACTGGGTCAACTGACTTGGAGTTATTATATCTTAGCTCCAGCTCTCTAAAGGTGTCGATGTATTCGAATATATAGTCTTCAGACTTGCTCTTTGTAAACCCAAAGCGCTTCTGAATAAACTCCTCAGATGACATCGTCAGACGAATGCCACTCTTCTGGATATTAAAGAGAACTCTCATTACCTGCTCACGTTCCTCCTCTGAACTGCTAAAGAATGGTTTCGTGGCATGCATATCCTGCTGCTTAGCATCCGTCATATCCGTTCTAAGACGACTTATCTCTGACAACGCTGAAACTAACTCTTGCTGCATTTTAATTACAGACTGGATAAGCTGAGTATCTGTCATTTCCATTCTGTAGGTGTACCTACCAGTACCACTAGGTTACTGGTCAATTTTACTTGATAAAATTGATCAACTATATTCTAACACACTAGATACAACCATGGTTTACTTTATTCTTAAGACACAATCTACTTCTCAAGCAATCCGTATATTCTATCTTCTAAAGCAAGAGGAAGTTCCTGATGAAGAACAAAAGGATATTATTCACTTGAATTGCAAGTCTGTTCGCAGGATTAATGGAATAAGCAATCTTATGACATATCTAGACCAGAATACCTCGAATGCTATGCATGAGACTGAACCTTATATCATGAAGAAGCTTTCATGGAATCAGGCAGTAGATATGTTCGGATTCGACTATGAATCGAGTGACGAGGGTGGTAAGTCGCCTGCAAGCCTCAATGACTAAAATTGATAGTATTTTTTTTACTTTCTATATTACAATGGTCTTCTATAGAGTTATACACTATGGCAAGAATATGCTAATATCTAATATATACGATACTCTTAAGGAAGCATATTCTAACTGTATACCTTTAGATGAAACCGATGCATGTAGACGCCTCTTGAATAATGTGACTGATGAAATCTTAAAGGGTGAGCGATACATTCGGATAAGTTGCAACAGACTAGATACTTGGTGGATTCAATTGGTAGATACAGTAAATGAACCTATTCCACCCCCTACAAAAATTGACTGCTGCCACTCACACATATGAAACTATACACCCAGATGCCTTTCACTCGTAGTCAGAATTCTACTTCTAAGACCATGCGTTCCAGCCGCCCTCAATTCGTAGGCCTGCAAACACATCTTAACACTAGCCAGACATCATCTGACACTAAGTTCTGGTCTCAGTGGACCAACTGGTATCATGCCTTTCTTGCAGAGGTGACTGATGAGTATCCTTCTCTTCCTGTTGCCGAGCGCCGCTCTCAGGCAACTAGCCGCTGGGTATCCTATGCGGCAAAGCAGCTCCGTTGCTCTGAGCCTCAGGTGCGTGCATGGCTCCGCACTGCAGACCAGAACAGTCTGGTTGCAGCTTATGCCTAATATATTAATTCATTCTAAACCCAAAAACAAAAAATACTACGCTAAAAATTGATTATAGCAGCCGTTTTTTACTTGTATACAAGATGGCTGCAACAATGATTGGTGCAAAGGGCTCTGACGTCTACTCTGCAAAGCTATTCCAAGGTGTCGAGGATAAGATGGTTGCACTTAGTGCTCTTCTAACTCGCGGCGTTTCCCAGGATACAGTGTATACCCTACTAGATCAGATATTCCTCAATACTCTGAATCAGAAGCAGATTGAGGATCTTCTTGTCCTTGCATTCCAGACACGCGATATCCGTGGCGGCAAGGGTGAACGCGATGCCTCCAAGCATATCTTTGACTTTCTTCTAAAGGAACCATTCACCAGGACACTTACTCTCGAACTCCTTGATCTAATTCCAGAATATGGTTGTTGGCAGGATATCTTCAAGTTAGATATTCAGAACATTTCACGCATTAAGCAGATTGTTCTAAAGCAGTTTACCAGGGATGAGGCAGCTATCGAGGCTTATACGGCTGCTCTTGCGAACGAGGAGGTGGGTTGGGGTGGTGAGGAGCCTCCCAAGAAGCCCAAGGTTTCCCTTTTGGCGAAGTGGCTCCCTCGCGAGGGTCAACCCAATGTCATCGAATTTGCAGTTGCTCTTGTGCCTGGTCCCATGTTGCACGGGACCCGCATGAAGCTCTATAGAAAGCGTGTCTCTGCAGTGAACAAGTTCCTCCAGACCGTTGAAGTAGATATGTGCGCAAAGCACTGGGATGACATTGTCCCTGGTTCAGTTCCTGGACGTGCCGTCAAGAAGTATGTGAAGGCCTTCTTGAATGAGAAGGGTACTACCAAGAAGCATGAGCGTGCTCCCCCTAAAGGCACTCTGCGCCACCCTCAAGACCCTGTGCGCATGGCCTGTCGCGCAAACTTCCAGGAACACTTCTTGAAGACGGCTAAGGGAGAGGTGAAGGCTAAGGGTGCAGACACCCTCTTTCCTCACGAGGTCGTCAAGAAGGCTTACACCATTATTTACGAGGAGAGGCGTCTTGAGAGAATGGGTCAGAGGACGCACCGTGATGGCGACACAGATGATGAGTGTGACCATAGCGAGACACCAGATGAGGCCGAGCGCAATCATCTCCGCGGTGTCTGGTCAGCCATGGTAGAGGCCGCAAAGGAAGGTGGTGGCCTCGGGCGCTCTCTCGCCATGTGTGACTTCAGTGGATCCATGATGACATATACAGAAGGCACACCCTACTGGGTGAGTATGGCCATGGGTCTCTTGATTTCCGAGGTCACCACGGAGGAGTTTAAGAATACCTTCTTGACCTTTGACTCTAATCCTCAGTTTCACACGCTTCCTCATGGCGACCTCATTACGAAGTTGAAGAGTTTTGACCCCAAGTCCATGAGCCAGGGCACCTCCACTGACTTCCAGAAGGCTATGGATCTCGTGCTAGCTCAGTGCAAGGAGAAGAGGGTGAAGCCTGGGCAGGAGCCTGAGAACCTGATTGTGCTCACAGACATGGCCTGGGATCAGGCATGTGGATCCTCTGAGAACAGCTTCTATACAGGAAACAAGTATCGCAACGTGGTCAAGACTGACCACTGGCAGACTCACGTTGAGATGATCCGTGAGGCCTTCAAGCGTGCAGGTGAGGACATGTGGGGGGAGGGTCAGGGATTGAAGATGCCCACCATAGTAATCTGGAACATCGCTGCCAGCTGTCAGGACTTCCATGCTACCGCTACCACCCCTGGCGTCGTCATGCTCTCTGGATGGTCCCCTAGCTTGTTCAAGGTCCTCCAGACGAAGGGTGCCGTGGGGGTGACACCTGCTGGGGCTCTCAGGATCCAGCTGGAGGATGAGCGGTATGACCTAGTGCGTCAGCGGGTTCAACGGTTCTATACATCTGCTCCTATTACCTCTGCATTTAGACAAGTTCGCTGTAGCTGTGATATTAATGCGCTTGGTAGCCTCTACTGCGATTACTGTATGACTTCTAACCGGATTGCTCAGATCGCACGGGCATACTAAATACAATAAACGTCAACTAAAAAATTGAAAATAAAATAAAACATCTTTTTTAGTAAACAATGACTTCATACTTTGTTATTTATGATACAGAGAACCTCATCTGGGATCGCTTATGTTCATCTTATGAGGAGGCTCTTGGCCATGTCCTGTATAAGATTAATGAGATGAATAAGGAGTTTCGTAAGCAAAACCCAGAATTTAGTTCTGTTGATCCCGAATATACTCCTGGTAAGATGGAAGATGAACTAGAAAACGGCAAGTATAGAGATGCACGTGGTACCATGGTTGCTAACTTCTCAGACTACGAGATACAGTTCTTTGTGAAAGAGGTTAAACTATCCACTAGGGCTTAAAGGTATCTTTATAAGAGCTAAATAGGCGTCTCGCTTCTAGCAATAGAGCCTCAAAAAATTGACTGACACACTCGCTGTAAAGTGAGTGGATTAAGGGAACGCACAGCAACATTCTTAAAATTTTAAGATTTCCCTGTATAGAATATAAGCTTGATCGACTTATATTCTTATTAAGATCAACAAGGGAATCCACAGCAACACTAATATTCTATTTAGTTGTTCCCTGGAACTGGTTATAGGAAGTGATCACCCTATAAACTGCATTTGGATCGCTTAAGGAAGCCCACAGCAACTATTGAAAATTTCAAATGCTTCCTGCTACTTATGGTAATTTCTGGTGTCTGAGAATTGGACATAGGCCCCCCAATTCATTAATTATTGTTAGTCCCCGAATTATAGAGAGATCTCGCAATAATAAGATACCAAACAGCATTACTATATAATTAAGACGCAGCTAAGAGACCACACAGCAACCCACCATATTATTAAAGTTGTCTCTGTTTTTTTACTAGATATATCATAATACATCTAGTAAAATTGATTACATGGCGAATGTTTAGTAAGCATACCTATGTCTACGCCTATGTCTCGCTCTAGAATGCAGGGTCTGAAAGTCCAGACAGATAACCAGAATCGCATAGCCAAAATTGACACAATTGTAAAAGATATCTATACTAAAGCAATTCAACTGGCGTCAACCAGTTCTGAGAAAGTATTTAATTTAAGTATACCCCCTGCACCCATTCAACATCCAATTGCAGGAACCATTTATGGAACATCAGGTCCTTCAGACCCCTTCTACTTGAATAACATGGATGATATCCTTAGTGCCCTTCAATTACTCTTTCCAGGTTGCTCAGTCTCACACGCACTTATGGCAAGAGGAAAGGATGGCAACCTCTATGATTTATCAAAACTCGATGATACATCTTTACCCTTAGTAGACCAGACACTTGAGCAGTCTTTCATTGTTATTGACTGGTCTTAGATGAAAAATAAGAACCATAAAAAGAAATACCTAGTCTTACTTCAGCCTCATGGGCTTCTAGTTTTTTAAGTTCTTCCTTTAGCATTGCAATTTCAGCAATAAGACTTTTATATTCTTGTAGACCAATACCAGGAATTAACTGTGCCTCTAGTTCTCGTATCGATTTACTAATTCTATGCATCTTCTATAATAAGAGTAAAGAAGTTTAGGTCGTGGAATAAAATTGACTTTGTTTGAATTGTATTCATAGGCACCGAATAATGAGCAAGATAATTCTCAAGCTCAAGAAGAAGCCTGAACCTTTGGAAGTAAAACAAAAGGTTATTCTCAAGCTCAAGAGAAAAGTTCCTCCACCCCCTGCTCCAGGAGCCCATTTGACCAAGGCAATGGAAGCTTTCGAATACATTCGCGAGTTCTGTGCCAGCAATGGTCAGCAAATTTCTCAAGCAGAGATCAAGTGGTATGAGGAAGAACTTCTTAGAGAGAAAAAGGAATTAGATGAATTCTGGGCGTATTGTGCAGAAACAAGGGTCCATATGGAATGTGTTCTGCGTGGAGATGATGAGTGGACTACTGCCTTGGCCGTAAATGCTGCGAGGCAGAAAGTAAAAGCTCTGCCTATCAGAGCAGATGACATTGGTTCCATGCCTGAATACGGAACAAATGCATTCTGGGCTTGGTGTAATAAGAAAAAGAAGCTAAAAGAACAAAAAGACGCAGCCATTATTGCTGCGGGTGGAGTTGTCAAAGAGAAAAAAGTTAAGACTAAGGCATTGAAGAAATGAAACTTGATCTTATTAAGTTTTTTTGAACTTTCTGAACCCACCACTAGCTTTAGCCTTAGCACCCGCCTCAAAGATTTCTCCTGCTTGTTGTGTCGTTAAGTTCTCTACATCTGTTCCTTTTGGTATAGAAACACAAACTGGTTTCTTACCCTTTGGTGTATCTGTTTTCATCAGATAAGGTCCATATTGACCTGTTCTAATCTGAAAGGGCCCCAGGGTTCTCGCTGGAGTTTCTTGACCCTTTGCTTCTAACTTTGCTATAATTTCTTCCAGGGATGTCTCTTCAGTACAATTCACTCGAACCCCGTTACACTCTGCGTAATGACCATAGGGCCCTTTCTTTTTTACTATTTGATTCCCATTGAATTCGCCTAGTTCAGATCCAGCCCTCTGCTTTCCTATATTGTCTACAAAAGCTTTTGCCTCTTCTTCAGTAAGGCTTTGCAACTGCTTTCCTGCAGGCCATCCATAGAATACAGTCTTATCCTTATCTCCCTTGGGATCTTCTCTCAGAAGTAATGGACCCTTTCCAGTCATAACTGCCACCAAGTAATCGCCAAATTCTTTCCTTCTAGGGTTAGATCCGCTTTGACCTGCGGTAGCCCTTGAGCCCTTCAATCCCTCATATCTATCTTTATAGGATTTCCATGTATCCTCTAGAACTTTCTTCCATGGCTCGCCACCTTCAGCAATCTTGTCTAACCTACTTTCCATTGAAGCAGTGAAGTCAAATGCAAAGAGATCTGGAAAGTTCTTTACTGTAAAGTCTAGAATACTGGTTCCTAAAGGTGTTGGCATCATACGAGCCTTCTCACCACCTCTCTTGAGTTGAAATAGTTCCTCTGTAGGAGGCCACTGATTCAATGAGGTCAATGTATAAGTCTTAGAATTCTGTGTTACAGCAGGCACATCCTTGATTTCAACATATGTCTTGTCTACAATGGTTGCAATCAGAGATGCAAAGGTTGAAGGGCGACCAATCCCTTTTTTTTCTAAATCGCGAACTAAGGTAGCCTCTGTATATCGTCCTTGTGGCTTGGATTCCTTTGGCTTAGCATTCAAGATCTTCCATGAAACTCCTTGACCCTCCTTGATACCCTCTGCTAGCTTCCAGAAAGCCTCTGCCGACTCAGCTACCTCATCATCTTCTTTATCCTCTGCAGCTTTAATTTGGGCATCCTTCTCATCAGCTATCTTCCACCCTTGAAAGAGAGTTCTTTTCCACTTGGCTTCCCATGGGAACTCATCGTCGTCTCCATCTAGATCAAACACTATAGTGCGACCCTCCCCTTTTGCCTGCGCCATGATAGACTGGATTGCTCTTAGCCAGATGAGGTGGTATATCTTTCTATCTTGAGGACCCCAGTCTTCTGACTCAGGTAATTGTGAGTTCTCGAAGTGCGTAGGGCGAATAGCCTCATGTGCTTCCTGTGCTGCAGGTTTACCTGACGCAGATGCATCTTTCTTTTTAGCCTGAACCTTTACTTGTGCCTTGAGTTCGCCTAAAAACTGCTTCCCCCACCTGGCCTCTATAGTCTTCTTGGCTTGTAAGACAGCCTCTTCACTCATAGAAGTTTGATCAGTTCTCATATACGTGATATGCCCAGCCTCATAGAGTTTCTGTGCGATTTGCATGGTTCTCTTGGGATTGCAGTGATACAAGTTGCTAGTTTGCTGCTGTAGAGTGCTAGTCATTAAAGCCTGAGGAGGCGACTCGGTCCAAGGCTTTGTTAGAGCAGAGCGAACCTTTCCAGATGGTTCTGTCGAGTGGTTTTCCATATAATTCAGAGCAGATTCTGAATCACCTAGCTCCTCTAGCATTGTAGCAGGCCACATAGAGTTCTTACCCGTTATTTGGCCTTTTATAACAAAGGATCCTGATAGGACCCATGACGACTCTGACTTGAATGCATCAATGCTTTGCTCTCTCTCACATACCAGGCGTAATGCAGGTGTCTGGCAACGTCCTGCAGATAGAGCAGTTCCACCACCAATATGTTTCCATAGTAATGGTGAGATCGTAAAACCAACCATCATATCTAACATTGCTCTGGCTTGCTGAGAATTTACCTTGTTCATGTCTATAGTGCGAGGGCGCATGATTGCGTTGCATACAGCATCTTTTGTAATCTCACGGAAAGCAGCTCTAGGATTCGTAAGAGGGTTGAGCTTTAGCAAAACGGCCACACTATACGCAATTGCTTCTCCCTCACGGTCATCATCTGCACATAATATTACACTATCAGCTTCTTTGGAACATTCGCGAAGTTGAGAAATAGCCTTGGCTTTCTCCTTTGAGAATTCATACGTTGGCTCAAAGTTCTTTTGAATACCTACTGATTCCAGGTCAGGGACGAGGCCACGAATATGACCCATAGATGCAATTACCTTATATCCTGGTCCTAAGAATCCTTGAATTTTTGAGCATTTCGCTGGTGATTCAACGATAATTAAGCGCATGTATCCTTTTAGAGTAAATTATTCTATTCATTTTTTACAGTATCCGGTACATACTATATCGTACCTATAAAGTTGAATACTATAATAGAAAGAATAAAGGTATGACACAAGATACAGGCAAATTTAGGACAAATACCAAGGACCAGTATTATACTAAGGTATCTGTAGCAAAGGAATGTGTTGATATTATTCTTTCAATCTTTCCTACTGCAGCTGAATACCAGTGGATAGAACCGTCTGCAGGGAATGGCTCCTTTCTAAAAGGCCTACCTACTAGCATTCAGTCAGTTGGTATAGACTTGGATCCTAAGATGGATGGAATTCTAAAGGGTGATTTCTTAACTTGGGAACCTACATTTGAAGGTAAACGTGTATTCTTTGGCAATCCCCCCTTTGGTAAACAAGGGTCCCTAGCCAAGTCGTTCATTCAACATGCAGCTAAATATGCTACAATTATAGCATTTATCTTACCGAAATCATTTGTAAAGCCATCTATGTCAAGAGCATTTCCTACGAAATTTCATTGTATTTTGGAAAAAGAGCTGCCAAAGGATTCCTTTGAGGTGAATGCACTTGCATACGATGTCCCGTGTGTGTTTCAGATATGGGAGAAGAAAGATAAAGATAGACCTAAGGCTACCTCAGTAAAAGAAAAGGGTTTCCAGTATGTAAAACATTGTGATGTATGGCATATTGCATTTAGAAGAGTTGGAGGAAAAGCAGGAACTTGTTATCTGAAAGGAACAGGTGATTACAGCCTGCAATCTCACTATTTCTTACAATTAGAAAGCCAGTATATTCCTAACATACAAAAAATAATGGAGAAGGTAAATCAACATACCTTTCCATCAAATACTGTGGGACCTCGTAGTCTTTCAAAGGGAGAAGCAAATGAGGTCTTGAACCTACTTATTGAAAACTCTTCTAGATGATTTGATTGCAGATATTATAGGCTTACCACGAAAGATGTTCCCTTGACTTTTAGCAATAATACGACTAGGGTTTTCTGAAAGGAATTTCTGAAATCCATTGAATGAACACTGCAATCTACTCTGCTGACTATTACACTTGATGTTTAGCAGAATAGCAGGACACTTCAATGTATCTCTCAGCGTATACATTGCCGAATGCTCCTCTGCGCTAGGTGAACGCTTCTGAGGAACCTTTTTTACTAGAGTATCTAACTCTGCAATCTGATCACGAGTTAGGGTTCCAAATAAGAGTTCCTTTGAGTTAGTCAAGTCAACTTGAACTATAGACTTAAGATGCTTCTCTTCACCCACTTGTTCAAAGTGTACCACAGTTACATGAAGCTTTTCTCCACTTGACACTGAATCAAAGTGTCGAAGGGCATCTCCCATACAGATTGTATTTGGGGCACAAGAAGTCTTGAACGATACATTTACTGCATCTAGTTTATTAAGGGCAAGAGGAAGATCGTGAACAGCAGTGTAGCTGATTACTTTCAACTCTTCCTCCGTGGCACCATAGACCTTGGTCGCTAATTCTCGCTCCCAGATAAATCCGTGCTTTTGTACCTCTGGCATTTTTACTAGCTAAAAATGTATAAAGTAATCAATTTTATTTGACATTGACAAATAGAATGTCGAACTCCGACAATGATAATAGTCCGTATATAGAAATTAATAAAGAACGGGGTGATTTAACAAAGCTACCTACTGATGAAGAAAACTGGTCAAAAGCAACTGGTATTTTTTTACAAGATAACAATATATCTGAACTTAATGCAGACTTATTGCCCAGACAACTTAAATTTCTTGACTTAACAGGTAATCCTATAACCAAAGTATATGGAACTTTTCCACCTGGACTAATTAGTCTTGTTCTAACAAACACTAAGATTGAGAAACTTGGTCTACTGCCAGAAACCATTACAGAGCTTGTTATAAATGGAACACCCTTAGCAAGAAAATATAGAATAGATTCTGATGTAAGAGACAAGAGTATGATTAAAAGATTATCTGATATCTCCTTTGAACGTGGAACTATAATGGTTGATAATACTCCAGAGGGTCGTCCATTAGAAAATAATAATACAAACTCTCTGTCAAGCAATAATGAAGTTAATATAAATGAAATAGGTGGAGGTTCTCGTGATCCCAGAGCTGAATATAATTCAGATGATACCAGATATCTTGTTATGATTTTAGATAAGGTAGAAGATGAGAAAGATATAAAATATAGAGTTCAAACGCTTAATGACGGTGAAAAATTGGTCTTCAAACAATATCTTGAACCATATGAACCAAATAATTCTAATCTGATTGAACCATTGGCTCTAACAAATCCACCTGCAGTCTATACAAAGGAGGGGCATGCTGAAGATATATTATTTGAACACCCTGTTCCTCCAGGATGCGTATATGTGACAATTGAAGAATGTAGTGTCTTGTCAAGTAACTGGGGTAAACTTTTATTTGCATTTGAGGATAAGCCTGCAGGTATACGCGAGAAGCTGAGGGATCCTGTTAAATACAAGAGGGATCTATTGGCGCATTTTGGAAGGGCTTTTCATGTCCATTATCCTGAGGCAGAAAAACACGGTGATAGAACCTATGTAGATTGTATACATTATCCATTTCTAGCATGGAATAAAGAAAAATGTAAGATAGGTAAGTCTGGTATTCTAAGCCTTGATGACAATAATATATTCGTAAATGAGGCAATTAATTCAACCAAAGCTTATGATGAGGAACAAGTTTTGAAGATAGTTGATTGTAATAATATAAAAGACGAAGATTTACATAAATTGCTGGATGGATCTAAATTTCCTACGTATAAGATGGTTAAGGATGACTTGTTTCATTCGGGTGATGATACTCTTAAATATGGTGATCTTAGAAAAGTAATGAATAAATATGCCTTTACACAGTCCTGGTCATTCAAGATGTTTCCTGGCGTTCATTATAATTTTTCATGTAGGGATATTGCAAAGCATTCTCCAGAAAATGAGAGGATTAGAAGGAGGAGAGCACAATCCTTAGAAGGTCCTTCTAATAATATAAATGCCATGACAGATGAAGAAATAAAAGGAGACATTGGTTTCGCTATATTTTCTGGATATGCAAAGGCGGGTGTAACCTCTATGTTTTCTAAGATGATTGAAAAGGGGGTAGATGTAAATAAGAAAGACGAAAATGGAAAGACACTTTTACAATGGGCTTCAGCTAAATTCAAGTTTCCTCTAGTAAAAGAACTTATAAAGGTCCCTGGCATAGATAAGACTGGTGCTGTAGACACAGTTGAAGAAAGTGCTGGTAAATTAATAGCTGATACTCGTTCTGAAGAACAAAAAGCCTTATATAGGAAAGACGCGGATGAACTTATTGCTCTTATAAAGGACGGTTCTAAGGGTGGATATAGAAAAAGAAAGAAGACACGGGTTCGTTCTAAGAGAATTCGAAAGACTAGACGCGTCAAGCGATTTAAGTAAACTACATTCATCATAATAGATGGATAGACCAAACACCTCGGCAGAAGGTTCATTATTAGAACTTGTGGCGAGAGGTAAAAAAGATGTCTATTTTATGAATTCAAACAAAGACGCACACGTTCCATTCTCGTACAATATTCAGACATGGCCTGCTACAATTGACGAAACAAGACAGACACAGGCGTTAAATACAATTGACTTTGGTCGCTCTATAGAATGGGAGATGGAAGTCTTTGGAGATATCATGATTAATGCATCCCTAGTTATTGAATTGCCAACCTGGCTCCCTTTAGCTATTGCACCCAAAAATCAGACAAATATAATCTCAGATGCTTCAGGTAATACATATGGGTATACCCAGGGTATAGGGGCATTCTTATTTGAACAGATACAATTCTACCAGGATCAGCTTCTTTTGCAAGAATTCAGCGGGGACTTTTTATACAGCTGGTTTCATTTGCAAAGTTCCCTAGCCCAGGAATCACTTATTCTAAAAGAGATAGGGTGTCATAAGGGAGCCCCCTTAGATATTCAGAGGAATGCTAACCCTAAGAAACTTACATTAAGATTACCTCTTATAGGATGTGCTCATCCTGATGAGGGGGGGTTTCCTTTCGTTTGTCTCCCCGGTCAGAAATTCAGAATTAGATGCAAGCTTAGAAAGCTAGAAGATTTAATAGAATCTTCTTCTTCTGCTGTGAAGCCAGTTCCATGGTCTAGAACCGATCTGATACTTACAGACCGTTTAGGAGTTCAGACACCCTTCAAGCCAATACAAAGGGAACTTATTGGAAGGCCTTTAATTACCTTGGAGACAACACAACGTTATGTAAGACAAGATTTACAGGCTTTATTAAAGCAACACAAGTTTGAGATACCCTTTTTGAGACCCTTTGAGAATAAATTGAGCCTAGATCCATCTGATTATATTGCAGTAGGAAATGGAGGTACGTCTTATGTGACTAAACGAATTGACGGCAGACATCCAGCCGAGTCTATTTTAATCATGTTCCAGTCTGAGTATTGTGTTGAGAGAAATCAGTTGTGGAATTTGAAGAATCCTAAGGGAACGGGTGAATACTATAATCTACTAGAACTCTTGATTGCTGCTAAGGAACGTGAAAAACAACGCGATGCCAGACATTGGCAGAATATTTCACCCTTTACCAAAGCAGAAAAAAATCCTGGTATACCTATTTCACTCTTATCATTTACCATTGGTCCCCAGTATGGAAATAAGGCTCCTGAACAACGCAGACCTTCTGGTGCTGTAAACATGAGTAGTGCAGATAAGCCTACTTTATGGATGGATATTATCGATACTTTACCTATGACAACTACAGGACAAAAAAGAGTGTGCATGAGAACTGTATCAATTGGTTGGGGTATTTATTCCATTGAGGCTGACAGGGGCGTTTTATTATTTGGAAATTAGTCTTTTAATCTATCTCATCCATCTCATACCCATGGAGGTAATGATTTTTAGAGAAAGTAGGAACATCTCCCCATGTGCTATTTACTTGGTAAATAGGATGACTAGCGTCAACGCATGGAATTAGAGGGGGCATCCCTGCATACTCATCCTCATTGTCTGAAACTGGGATTACGGGATACAACTTGTCATACTCATCAGACAGTGTAGTGCAAGAAGGTGTGCGAATAGTGTTTAGAGAATTTCTCTTACGGTTTCTAAGATGGGTCTCCTCAACCACTTTCTTCAACTGGGAATTTAGCCTTTCCTCCTGCTCAGGCGACATAGGCTTTGCCATAGTTGCACCTTGTTCCTTCTGCTTTAGAGATAGCTCGCAATATTCGTTAGAAGAGCTCTCTGAACTTGTAGATACATCTAGCTCATCGAATTGATTTAGATGTATTTCATTTGAATATAACTTATGAATATTCATGCCAATCTGGAATGTTGACATATTCATACATATCATAGATAGAATACATACTGTATTAGCTCCAGAGACATATGCTACAATATATGTCCAAAGCGTCAAAGATAACATCAGGATATCATCCTTTACCCTTTGAACGGGAGTAGGATTCTTTCGCATGCAACAAGATGAAGCAATAACATCTGAAAAGCTAGTCATTCTAATACCAGTAATCGCTGCTAACCAGCGTCAATTTTTACCTTTAAAATTGACCATCACTCCCCTATTGTATCAAGCATAATGTCAACGTATCGCCTTGAGCTTCTTGTTACTGATTATGGTACACCCTTCTACCCCCCAGTTGGTACTGTGGAGAAGCTTTCAAAAGATAATGCAGGATATGACCTTAAGGTAATTCAGCCTGTCTCTACACTTACTACTGCGACTCTTATTCCTCTTGGTGTGAAGGCTCGTATGCTGAAGTATACTCAGATGGATAACGGTGTTGAGCTTGTGGAAGATAGCCATTATACTCTTGAACCCCGTTCCTCAATTTACAAGACTGGCTTAATTATGGCAAATAGTCGTGGTATTATTGATTTATCTTATCGTGGTCAACTAATGGCCCCAATGGTTTCTGTTGCCACAAATCCTAGTATAGTTGAAGCTGGAACCCGTCTGTTTCAAATTATTGCCCCTGGTCTAGGTTATATCAAGGAGGTTGCATATGTTGACACACTTCCTGAGACAGTGCGCGGTGAGGGTGGATTTGGAAGCACAGGGACTAAGTAATTTTACATCTTCAATGTAGAATGGCAATATTTAGTGATTCTAAGCATCCTCCTGTTATTAAAGCTGGCTATGGCACACGTAAGAAGGCTCAAGATACAGTTCGTCGGTTTCATTCTATAACTCGAGGAAAGGCTCGTCAGGTAGCAAGGTCCATGTATTATAGAGCAAAATATCATAAACACCAAACATCAGGTATGCGAAATGCTATGAAGGTCTATAAACCATATTTATAAATGCGCTAACATTTAATGTGTTATAATAACCTCTGAATTTAGTAAGTAAATGGACATTAACGAAAAAAATGGATATGGGACAAAACAACCCAGAGGACCTGCAACAACATTATTAGATCTAGTATCAAGGGATATTCAAGACAATACTATTTTTCCATTGGATGCAACTGTAACACGATTTACAAGAGATGAAACACTACGGACAGTCCCTATGTCATCTGTAATGCGTGAGTTTACTTTCAGGGGCCCAGCCACTTTTGGACAGACCTTTACATTTGAGATGGCTCATATGAACTCTGGAGATTTGATTAGTGGCCTCTTCATACAATTGCAACTTGGCGATTGGTTTACTGGGGCAATAAGAGAGGATCTCAGATTAAACAATATTACCCCAATGAAACCCCAAGAACTATGGACATATTGTAATTCCCTTGGGACAGCTGTCTTAGAAGAGGCGACCTTAGAAGTAGATGACCAAGTCTTGGAACGAGTAACCGGCGATTCGATACATGTTACTGGTATACTTTTTCCAGACTTGAATACTCAATATGGCTTAGCAGATTCTATGGGTTTGAAATCTATAGATCATCTTAAGGCAGCAGATGGAAAGAGGGCTTTTTTTACTGAAGATGGATGGGTAACGGTTCCCCTAACCTTCTCTATGTTAAGAGAAAAGATAACTGCAACGTTTCCTTTAATCGCATGTCGTGATGGCACTATGAGAATTAGAGTGACCTTAAAGAGATTCGACCAGATTGTTCGTATCTTATCTGGAACTCGTGCTGACTGTCTGGATTCACCCTTGGCAAAGGAATTCAAGGTCATAGATAATAGGGTATCAATGAACAAGGTAAAGACAATAAAATCTCTTGTTGACGAACCAATGCTGAAGAATATCCAACTCTTAACCCAAGGTGTTTTCGTAGACGGTCCATATCGTGAGATGCTTTTGAGGCAACCATTTGAGAGGCCGTTTCGAGAAATCCAGCAATTCGACTTTACAGAACCTTTGAAATACGTTGTAAATAAGACTGGGAATGACCTGATAACGGTTCAACTTCCCTTAGAAGCGAATCAGCCGATTGAAGAGATTGTCTGGATATTGAGACGTAAGGCTGCGGTTACTCTTAATAACGACTGGACTAACTACAGTGCCACCCTAGAGAAAGACTATGACCCTACCTTTGCACCCCTAGAGCCTCTTTTAGTTTCAGCAAAGATACAGGCAAACGGCCAAGATATCATATCACAAGACGAGGCATGGTTCCGTTCTCATATTTCAAGGGCTCATAGAAGTGGTAAAACTGCATATGATACCTTTATCTATGGGTATTCTTTTGCCAGACACCCTGGTCAACATGATCCTACTGGCACGATTAACGCAAGTCGCCTTAACTCATTGCGTCTTACCTTGAATGTAAAACCACCAGGTGGTTCTTCAGATACAGAATGGGAAGTCCACGTGTTCGTTTATGCCTTTCAGTGGGTACGCTTTGGTAATGGCATCTGTAATAAGGTGTTCATTGATTAAAGTAAAATTGACTTATATCAAGGGCAACTAAATAAGCCATGGCAACTCCGTTCGATAAATACCGCGAAAATCTTAAGGATGAGCAGATTAAGAGAAATGATATACAATGTCTTAATGATGTTGAGAGGAGAGATAAGGATCTGATAAAGAAGATTAATAATTATATGACCCGCAATTTAACATTGGAAGAGCGTTCTAGAACATCAGTCGAAATTATTCTTCAGTTAATTAAGAATAATTTCGCCTTTCGTGCATTATTTCGTAAGGATACATCTAAGCAATGTTTTGATGAAGGATGTCAGATTGCATGGCTAAAGAATAAATATCCAGATATTCAGAAGCTTAATGCTGATATAGGAGGTAAGTGTTTCCTCGATGGTACAATTTACGAGATTACAGGTGAGCGCCCCCCTGCTGCCACAAAGTCATTCGATACCTATTCGGCATCGACTAATACATATAGCACTCTAAAATATACTAGTGAAAACGGTGGTGCTCAGGATAATCAGTATAATGACGTTAAAAAGTTTGTATCTGAGTCAGTTAAGTATCTTACAAAGTTCCCTCAGGCAAAGGAGTTATTTGAGGCTTGTCTTGATGGGGCGTATTACACAGAAAAAAAGCGGACTTCTCTGAATGATTTAATTATTCCAGAACTAAAGGGTCGTATTACGATTACCAGCTGTGCATCTATCCTCCCTAGCTCAGCCTCTATTTAGAAGATGAAGAACAATTGTATACGCTAGTTCAAATGGAATACGCTTACGAGCATATTCCTTTGATTCTCTGAATTGAGGAAGGAATAGGCTCCATGTCTCTGCCCTCTTTTTTTCCACTAATTCATTGAACTCCCTACATATCTTCTTCTGGTCATCGGCAGTAAGTGTCTTCCCTAAAACACACAGGGTCGCGTAGGTTCGACTACAATCTTTTGCGGGGTAAACATAGTTCTCCTTGTAATCCAAGGAAATTCGTCCATCCTTTGTTCCACTATCTAGTGCACAGAGTGTCATAGAAGTTCTCTGCTCACCTGGTTTCAAGGTCTGACCCTCTACATGTCGGCGAACCTTTACCCCTGTAGGAACTACCAGTTTATAGATATCCCCTCCAATAATCCAATCGTTTGCCTTAGACATCTTGAATGTCTTGACCTCCTTAGAGGGTAGAGAAACCCATTCAACCTCTTGTTCTACAACTGGGACCAGAGACTTCTCAAATGCAAACGCAACTACTGTGGTAGTGGTGTCTGGAAAGACAGTCTCTTCAAAGTATTTTACCTTGAGCAACTTGTATTTAGAAAGGAACTCATTGCGACAGCGCACATCCAGATCTCTAGGTGAGAGGAAGAATCCTGCAGGAATTATAAAGATACCTCCTACACAAGCTTCTTGCTTAGTCAGCGAGTGAATGAAGCACTTATATAGGTCATTGGTATCGTATTTATCAAACATAGTCTTGGTATCACACTTGTTTCGAGCAAGGTAGGGAGGATTGGTTAGGATCCAGCTATCCTTATAATTGGGTGGATTAAGAAGTGTGTCGCGTTGAATAACACCCTCTTTCTTAGGCTCAATATCATAGAGTTCTAGAGGTAAAGTATTGCCATTTGCAGTTAGCCATCCTAGAAGGTCTCCCTTTCCTGCGAAAGGTTCTATTATGCAACGAGCCGTGCTGGGTGGCATAGGTAGGCCTTCCAAAATATACGAACTATTTACAGTGTAGAACTGCCCCCTTGCTTTCTTCGATGCCTTAGTTTCATTAGATGCCATTATAATCTAATCTATTCGGTTTATATATCAATTTTAACCCTTACTTACTAAGTAAAATTGATAATGAATATCGTATTTACTATAGCAAAATGTCAGGTGTCGAAGAGTTTACTAAGGAGTTCTTTGACCAAAGTTCAGATGCATGGATGATGAATAAGCTTCGAAGGGGCGCAAGTATGGCGTATATATGTCTTGCATTTACAAAGGATGGCAATCCTTGTTCTCGTTCTGCTATAATGAAGGATCCCACATCTGAACACTTGTGTAAGCAACACGCCAAATATCATATAAACAAAATGACAAAATAGGAATAGATGGTAGCCAGTCTACTCAAAATCATATCAACAGGAATGCAAGACGAAAGGCTACAGCCTCCAAAGGGGCAACCAAGTATTGGATCTTTATTGAGCGTCTTTGTAAAGGCAGGGCGATATGGAACTAACTGGGCTAGAATAGATTTTGCAACAAAACCAGATTTTGGAAAAATAGCGGTAGCCCGTTTACCAGTTCAAGGAGAACTGATTTCTAGAGTTTTTTTGGTTGTTCAGATGCCAGATATAAAGACACCACAAGACCTGGCTAAGTCTCGACCTGGATTCATTGGACCTCATTTTGGTTGGACGAATTCCTTAGGGCATACGTTAGTGAATAAAGCCCAGCTACACATTGGAGGTGTTCTGTCAGATACAATTCCAGGTCAACTCATGGAGATTATAGACGAGTTTCAGACACCATTGGAGAAGACAGTAGAGGTAAGTCGGCAAATTCTTAGAAAAGATAACGGATTTACAGATACATCTTTTGGAACAACAAGCACTTCCGAGCAAGTCGTAGTTAACCTACCTTTTTGGTTTTCAAGAGGAGACCCAGGCTGCTTCCTACCTATAGATGCTCTAAACATAGATGAGACGCGTATCACAATAAATTTCAATACAATTAATGGTCTTTATTATACTCAATCTAGGGCAGTTGACGCTTCAGGCAACGTATTACAGTCTAATCAACAAGGAGTATCTTTATGGCCTATGTCAGGTTCTTCTTTCTACTATGCAGATGCAAGTGGTTCTCCAGTCCCTGGTCTAGAACCAGTGAGGGCACCTGGTCAGAATGTAAGTAAATCTAATATATCCATGCCAACCCAGTATTCCATTACAGATGCTTATTTGCTAGTAGAATATATATACTTGGATAAACCAGAAGCTAACAGATTTCGTATTGCAGATATACAAGTCCCAGTGGTTCAGCATTATATATATGACCCAGTTGATACACAGAATAATAATTATGCAAGAATACCTTTAATTGTTCCTAATCCAACACGAGATCTCTTTTTTTACTGTCAGAAATACGAAGGTCCAGGATATAATGCACCCTTTCTTGCAACTAGGGATTTAACAGATGGTCAAGTCCAGATCCCTTGGTGGCCAGATGCACGGGGTCTAGATGAGCGTCTCCCTACAGCCTTGAAACCGGCGTTTTCTACTCGTAATTCAGAGCCTATCCGATGGCTCGCTCTCAGTTATTCTGAAACCTTGACTAGATACAGCACAGAGAATGTAGCACTATTCCGGTCTCTCATTCCATCCATGGAACAAAGAAAGGCGCCCTGGTTCAATCGATATTTCTATAATATTCCATTGGGTTTGCAGAATGGTTATACACCTTTCTCTATGCCTTTGGGTGAGGCAAATTTAGATAAGATTTTACGTCTCAACTTGACCATGGGATTCCACGGTAAGACTGGTCTAATTACAGATGATTTAGTCGACCGCTACGTTGTCTATGTTTATGCAGAAACCTATAATATCTTGCGTGTATATGGTGGTCGTGCGGGTATGATGTTCGCGTATTAATCTATTCACTAATAGAATGGATGATGATTATGATGACTATGAAATACCTCAACCCACCCCTACATTTTCAGGTGGGTCTAGTGGAGGGACTAGAGGTTCTAATTCAAGGGCCACTGCATCTAGAATGGTTGCATCTAAGTCTGCTATTGCAGCTGCATCCCGAGCATCTGCAATAACTATGGCTTCAAATATACACAATGTTCTTTATAATAGGCAACCTACTAATATAATTTCGCCTAAATCAAGTGTCAACGACGCAAGTGTAAAGATTGCTCAGAAAAGATCGGATATCATAAGAGAAACTTTTACACCTACAAACTACCAGCCTCTACCCCCAATACTACCTCCTCCTCCACCATCAATACCAACTGGAAAGATACCTGAATCAACTACTGTATTGAACGCATCCACTGAACAGGCAATACACACTATAATCAAGAATATAGGCGATTATGCTTCTGATGAATATAAGTCTGCAATTCATACAGCTCATTCTAAAAAACAAGAATTACTTGCATCTTTTAAATCTATTCAACCAGTCGTATCTAAGCAATATGGCCCAGTTAAGTATATAACATATAATACTACTTCAGATGAGGTCCCTGTAAATCATGTTGCCCTAGATACTTTAGCAGCCAATTTAGTAAATATATTGAAATCATCAGATAAGATCTCTATTTTAAATGAATTTGCTAGATATCAGGCAAACTTGCATACTTCCATGGAAATACCCCTTCATAAGAAAGCGATTGAAGATGCTCTTGCAAACAAAGCAGTCTATTTTACTTCCGACGCTTAATACTTTAATTATATACTCTACTCTTATATTTTATAAGTCTAGAATAGATATGAATACAGCATTCGGTGGAAATCAAGTTGGTAGTAGAGTATCCCTTGATATTGCGGGCGCTTATCCAACAGGCCTTATGGCTGCTCTAGGTTATACTTATAATACTCCACAGCAACTAATTAATTCTCAACTTCGTTATACAGCCGCACAAGTAGATATTAATGCCCAGCAAGATGCTGCATATGCTCAGTCTAATCTACAGATAGAACGCACTGCCACACTAGCCGTTAATAATCTACCAACCCAAGTAGCCTCGGCTGTTTATAAGAATGCATCTCAGCAAGTGAATTATGCAAATCAAAATCTTTCTGATACTGCGAATACTGCATATACTAATGCTCATGCGGTCTATAAGGTATGTTCAGATGCTTCCTATACTGCATATTTAACACAAGAGGCTTCGCAGATTGTAGTTGATAGGGTTGCTGCAGAATTAATAACATCCTCTGTAGCAATGTCTGTTCCCGATGTAAGTCCTATAGATATTGCAAGGCTCTCTACCGTATCAACACTTGTAGGAAATCATCAACAAGATGCACATAATGCAACTATCTTAGCGCAATCAAATGCACAGCAGTATTTAACAAAGACACAAAATATATTAGCAAATGCAATTGTAAAATCTAATACTGTGACGAACAATCTAAAAGTAGTTGCTGCATTTAATACTCTTGTAAAATCTGTTATACAGAATTTAGCAGATCCTCTTAACTACATATCAGGCAAAGAAACACTTGTAACCCAATATATTCCCAGTGTTCCTCTAAATAATGCAATTAGAGTGGCGAATTTTGCCATAGCAGCTCTTAAGGGATGGATTGCTGCAAGCTCAGCTAATGTCTTAACAAATGCAACAATTACATCAAACATTGCATCTTCAACATCATTAGCAACGTCTCTAGATACTCTTGCTAGAGGTAATGATTCTGTGATGGATCTTACAGATGCAACTGCAAATCTAATGATACGTTCTGCATCTACAATGAAAGGGAATGGTTCTAGTATTTATATTGCCCCATCTTCAGATTCCATATTTAATCCATACTTTGTATCACTCTCATCTATTAGCACAGCTCGTTCTGCTAAAAAGGTTGCACTAGACGCAGATACCTCGGCATCCAATGCCAGGCGCGTTTCAAATGCCCTAATAAGCCTTCAGACAGCATTTGCATCTAATCTAACCCCTGAGCCTAGTGTTGCTATATGTTCTGCTAATTCATTAATTATGTTAGATGATGCAATGGCTGCAGTAAATAAGCTAACCTCTAATACATCGGCATATACTGGTGTTGCAGTTTCAATAAGGTCGTCTAATACTGTTAATCGCCTGTTATCTGAAATAAATGATCAAGAGGAAGATTCTGTTTCTGCAGCTGCAGATTCAAAGACTGTCTTAGATTTACTTCGTGCTGCTCTAACCATGGCAGTTGTTACTGATTTAGATGTAACAAAGAGAGTTGCTTGGGCAGTGAACGCTGCAACTGGAAAGGCTGAAGAAAACTCTGAGAAGGCTAAGAATAAGGCATTTCTTCTAAGTAGAACCGCCCATGCCCTTGTAACACCTCAATCGATTGCTGTTCAGACAGCTTCTGCTAATTCGGCAGGTGCGCTGAATAATAATAGAGCATCTCGCCTTGATAGGTTATCAAGAAATCCACCAGTGGATCCACCTCCTCCATATAAGTCATTTAATGCAGGTATCCGTGCTCAGACATTTCAACCTGTCAGACCCTCTCTTGATGAACTTGTATTTAAGAATAGACTTGCTCCTCTACGTCTAGATTCATTAAGGACAATTCTTGATACTAAGGTTAAAGTTGCACGAGATGTGCAACGTATAAATGATATAAGTGCCTTCTCATTCAAACAGCAATGATGAAATTGACAGGCGTCAAAAATTGAATACGTTTCAGCTGTATATGGTAGCATACCACTGAAATGACCTACTCCGATACCTTTGTTATCATTCACCTTATTAGTAATGACAATTCTTCCAAGGGAGATGATGTTATCACTATTCGCAAGAATCTTGAGACAGGGGAGTTTAAGCTAAACTATCGTGATCAGAATAACGGTTCTCCTGTCGTGCATAATGTTGACGGCCTCTATCGTGCTCGTGTTCTAGAGTATATCTATACTCTCTTTAAGAACCAGTCTCTTGATGAGGAGGGTTATCAAAGCGTGCAACTCACGCTACCAGCTCTCCCTCGTGTAATTGTATCTGGTGATAAGTTCAAGGAGCTATACTATCGTGATCACTTTCTTGAGGCAGTTGGAACAGGCCTTGATCTTCTTGAGAACACGGAGGCAGTGAAGGCGCCTAAGGCTCGTCGGTTCACCAGTGTGGGCGATGAGCCTGGATACTATGGATTTAATACTCCTGTATCTCGCCGCTCCACTGCACCAGGCGTCCGCCCTCAGCACCTCTACTTTGATGAGGACATCTAAGTATATCTATAACAGTTAAATTTACTCAAACTATACACATAATAACTTTTTTCATACACGTAAAAAAGGTAGTGAATTATAAAAGGGTATAATAAAATAACAAAGAGTGAATGGTATAATAAGAAGTGAAAGGTATTACAAGAAATCAAAGGTATTACAAGAAATCAAAGGTATTACAAGAAATCA